>ERZ1026780.944-NODE-944-length-20703-cov-6.153090_pt1 | contig 20703 bp, 18 predicted proteins | sample MGYA00380126_ERZ1026780 | MGnify/ENA primary metagenome ERZ1026780 (study PRJEB33269, sample SAMEA4719762) | human gut metagenome | biome: human-associated habitat; feature: organic feature; material: feces | place: Cameroon | collected 2013-10 ... | reverse complement strand
GGGCAAGCCGCCTGCGGCGGCTTTGGGCGGTCGTAGGCCGCCCACGCGGCGCGGAGCGCCGCGGCCCTGCGGGCCCCAAACCTGCCCCCTGTGCAAGCTTAAAACAGTGCGCACTGCCAGCTGGCGATACGCACTGTTTCTGTTTTATGTTTAGGGCTTAGGCTCCAGGGCTGCCAACGCCTCGGTAATGGTTTTATCGTTGGCCTCCATCCCGTATTTATCTACCTCGGCACGGCTGCGGGGACCGTGGGTCAGGCATCCTGCCCCACCGATGCACCCACCGGTGCAGGCCATTCCTTCGATGAAATTGGCATCCAGCAGGTTTTTGCTCTTTTTGAACAGCGCAATGCGGCACTGCTCAATACCGTCACAGGAGGTTGCTTTCAACTCAAAATCGGTGTGGCCATGCTCCTTGATCCCTTGGGCCACTGCTTCCGCCAAACCGCCGCAGCGGGCAAAAATGCGTCCGAAGTAGGAAGCCTCATCCAGCACTCCTTCCTCCAGCGCGGTGATATCGATTTCCCGGCTATCAAAAAGTGCCTGCAGCTCCTCAAAGGTCATTGCGGCATCCACATAGGGACGGACTTCCGGCTTGGCGGCCTCCCCCTTTTTGGCTGTGCAGGGGCCAATAAAGATAACCTTGGCCGTTGCATCGTGCTCCTTCAAATAGTGGGCAATGGTGGCCATCGGGGAAAGATTGTGAGAAATATAAGGTTTCAATTCCGGGAAGGCCTTTTCAATATAGCTGACGAATCCGGGGCAGCAGGAGCTGGTCAGAAAGCCCTTTTCCACCAGTTCGCGGCTTTCGGCATCGGCCACCATATCAGCGCCCAGGGCGGCTTCCACCACCGAGTAAAACCCCAACCGACGCAGCCCGGTAACGACCTGTCCCAGCTTGGCATAAGTAAACTGGCTGGAGATGGAGGGGGCAATGACCGCATAGACATGGTATTTCTCATTGTCCCCGCTCTTTTTTATCATATCAATGACATTGAGGATATAGGATTTATCGGTGATGGCGCCAAAGGGGCACTGATAGACGCAGGCACCGCAGGAAATGCAGGTATTGTTATCAATAGCGGCAGCCTTATTCTCATTCATGGTGATGGCCTTGATCTTGCAGGCATTCTCGCAGGGACGCTTGCGGTCCACAATGGCGGAATAAGGGCAGACCCGGGCACAGGCGCCGCAGTCCACACACTTGGCCTTATCGATGTGCGCCACATGGTTGTGGAAGGTGATGGCCCCCTTGGGGCAGGCATCCTCGCACCGGCGGGCCAGGCAGCCGCGGCAGGAATTGGTGACCTCGTAACCGCCCATGGGGCACTCATCGCAGGCGATATCAATGACCTCGATGACATTGGGGTTCTGCTTATTGCCGCCCATAGCCATGCGTACCCGTTCGCTCAGAATAGCACGCTCCTTGTAGACACAGCAATAGATGGTTTCGGCATTGCGGGGCGCCAGCTCCCGCGGGATGGACATGACATTATCCAGCAGGGTATCATTCCAGGCCTGCCGGGCCACCTCCCGCAGCACCTTGTATTTCAGGTACTGCACCTTGGTATCAAACTTTCTCATGGGTTCCCCCTTATTTTTTCAGAAATACATAACCTTGACCCGCTTGCCCATTTTATGCAGCAGCTCGGAGAGCTCCTCCACCAGCTTCATTTTGATATTAAAGCTGATGGGCAGATTGGGATCCTGATGAGCAGGGTTTACCGCCCGGCCGACGAAGAAATTGACATCCGTCGCTTCCTCAAACAGCATCCGGCTGATAAGACAGGCACCATCGTGGCCATAGCCCCATTCCTCATGGCGCTCGTTCTGGTCCAGCACATCCTTGGCATACTCAATGACCCGGCTGATGGTGATAATGCCCTCTGTCACCAGGTCCACACCCTCCATGTGGGCAATGGGCGGCAGGCCGCTGCTTTGGTAGTGCAGCTCGGTGGTGATGGGCGACCCCAGATACTGCGAAGCAATGGATGCCGTGGTGCCGCCGCAGATAATGCGCTTGCCGCCCTTGGAAAAGAACAGCGTCATCATGCGGGCGTCGTCATCCCGGTTGCGGGGCGGGCCAAACAGGATATTGACCGGTGCGCGGCGGCGCACCCGCACCACGCAGGCGGTGGCATCATCGCCGGGCTTGCCGCCATACAGGCGGTCACACTCCTCCACCAGCATGGTGGAAAGGGTCTTGGCATTGTAACCGGCCACCGAAGCGGTTGCGATAAAGTCGGCAATGTCCTTTAGCTGCCAGCCAAAGTTATATGCCACCCCAATGCCGGCATGGGGACAGCCATCGCTCACCGCCACCAGGATATCTCCTTCCTGCAGGCGCAGCTCGGATTTATGTACTTTTTTATCTCCCCCCACAATCATGTCCCGGCCGGGCAGATCGGTGGGCACACCGTTCCGGATAAGAATGACCGGGGGATTATCGTAGCAGATGATCTCCGCCATCTCATTATTGATAAGGCGAATGATGGTAAAGGTGGAATAGGCCACCTTGCGCACCGAACAGATGGGGAGCGTAGCCGCGATGGCCTTGACGCACTCTTCCAGCGGCAGGCCCTCGGCAATCATGGTAGAAATGATGCGGGAAGTAAGAATAGAGAGGATATTAGCTTTTACCCCGCTGCCCAGGCCATCGGCCAGCACCAGCACCGAGGAATCTTCCCCCTGCCCTACCGCTTCCACATGGTCGCCGCACAGCTCCTCACCCACATGGTTGATGCTATTGTAGCCGATCTCTACACACAGGTCATTCATCGGATACCGAACCTTTCAATTTATACAGGGCAATTTTGGTCTCAGCGGCCGTTTCGCCCAGCAGGGAGGCGATCTCCTGCACAATGCGCATCTGCTTGGCCACCACACCATCCGCAATCTCGGCAGTCTGCCGGCTGAGCTCTTCCTTTTGACGGCGGACCCGTTCCTCCTCGGTCACATCCCGCAGGATACAGATGATCTGATGGAACTCGTGATCCGGGATGATGGTCTCCTCGGCGTAGCGGTCGTATTCCGAAAGATAAATACGCTTTTTCTCGATGCTCTGCCCGCTTTCCAATACGGTGAAGAAATCCCCCGGATCCAGCACACGGACAACCGGCTCTCCCGTCACATCGGAGGGAGAGGACAGATTCATCATCTGCAGCGCCGCCCGGTTGATCTGCTGGATCTCCAGCTTTTCATTGAGCAGGATAAAGCCATTCGGCGAATTATTGACGATATTTCCGGTAAAGCTCTCGGCCCGTTCCTTCAGGTACGGCAGGCACATAGAGATTTCCGCCTTGCCCTGATAAACGGCAATGGCCTTTTCCCGGCAGGTATTGTAGCCGCAGGAGCCGCAGTTCAGCTCATCCTCCGGCTTCTTTTTGCCCATCTGCCGCAGAATATCGGCAAGCTCCCGCTCCGAGGGCAGATGGCGCTCCTTGATGAGCGGCAGGCGTTTCTGGCTCAATTGGGCTGAGGAAGGCTGGGGCAGGTCAAAGTCCTGCTGCCCAGTCACACGGTCCACCGCCTGGTAATCCCGCACTGGGGAACGGTGGAATTTTTCCATGACCGGCCCGCCCACACAGCTGCCGGTGCACACCGACATTTCAATAAAGCAGTGGTGCAGCCCGCCGTGCAGCAGGTCCTCCAGCACCTCCAGGCAGTTTTGGGCACCATCCACCGCCATGTAGGTATAGTCCGCATTGGGCTTTTCCATGCAGCGCAGGATCCCACCCGCCGTGGGGAATAGCCGCGCCCGGCCGCCCCTTTTCAGTTCACGGGCCGGCTGCACAGTGATATTCTCCTGGTTCAGCCATTCGGTCAGCTCATCAAAGGTCAGTACGGCATCCACTTCGCCGCATTCCTGGGCTTCTTCCTTTTTGGCCACACAAGGTCCAATGAACACGGTTTTAGCGCTGGGAATGCGGCGCTTGATATCGGCACAGTGGGCCTGCATGGGGGACATAACCGGCGCCAAATACCCCAGCAGCGCCGGGTAATACCGGCGGATAAGCAAATTGACTGATGGGCAGCAGGAGGAAATGATAATATCCCGGTTTTCCTCCGCCACCATACGGTCATATTCCCGCTTGACTACCGTGGCGCCCAAAGCGGTTTCCTCGGCATCATAAAAGCCCAGCTTTTTCAAGGCCTCCCGCAGTTCCTCTATGCTGCTGCCGGCGTAATTGGCAATGAAGGAGGGGGCCAGGCTGGCCACCACCGGTGCGCCGCTTTGCAGCATTACCCGCACCTTGCCTACCTCGCTGACGATCTGCTTGGCATCCTGCGGACAGACCACAAAGCACTGACCACACATGATGCATTCATCCTGGATAATATACGCCTGGTTGCCGGAAAAACGGATGGCCTTGACCGGACAGTGGCGGATGCATTTATAGCAGTTTTTGCAATTGGCTTTTTTCAGGGTCAGACATTCCATAGAAGCTTCCTCCCCGCCGTGGCGGTTTATTGCTTATTCAGGGGCTTCAGCACCTTTTCCTCAAAGAACGCGCGAGTGCCCTCCGGCGTGACAGAGCAGAACTCATCATCCACCTTTACGCAGACACCCAGCTGGCACTGGCCCATGCAAAAGGATCCGCACAGCTCCACCTCATCACTGAGGTTATGATCCCGGATGAGATCCTGCAGCTGCTCCACTACCTGGCGGGAGCCGCGCACATGACAGGAAGACCCGATACACACTGTAACTTTCATGCTTCATTCACCTCTGTTTCCATCTCTTGCGCCCCTGCGGGGTCATCGATCCACCGCTGCAGCACGGCACGACTGCGGGCATTGGCTACTACCGTTTGGGAAGCCGCCACCAGCGGCATCCAGCGGCGGATATAATGCGGTTCGATCCCGCTTTTCTCACAGAACAGGGCAAGGTACCACTCGGCTTCCTCCCTACGGCCGCGCATCCGCAGCAGCAGGTAGGTCAGGGCCGCATCCGCGGCGGCATTGCCCTGCGTAGCATGGAACCAATCGATGATATATGGCTCCCCGGTCGCAGCACTGATGATGACCTTGGACGGTACAAAGTTGCCGTGGCAAACCTCATTGTATTTGGGGATCCGCTCCAGCCGGGAATAAAGATCATACCGATCGGTGGCGGAAAGCTCCGAGCTGTTGATATTGCGCTGAAGCTCATCCTTGAGCTTTTTGAACATGGGGCAGGACTGCTGGTGGATGTGACAGTGCAGGGAGGCGAAAAGGTCCATATACTCCCCCGCCTTTTCGGGATAGCGCGCCATCAATTGTTCCAGGTTTTCGCCCTTGATATATTCCGAAACAATGGCCCACTTGCCATTTACTTCGGTCACTTCCAAGATTTTTGGGACTGTGACAGTCGTTTCCTCCATGCGGGCCTGGTTCAGCGCCTCATTGATGACATCCGCCTTGGCGCAGTCCTCATTAAAAACCTTCAGGCAGCGGTCGCCATCCCGAAAAACGGTGATGCTGTTCTGCACCGAAATGATACGATCCAGATTCATCGCTCGACCTCCTTCCGGTTACAGGCGTGCCTTCAGGTGCGCCAAAGAAAGCGCCAAATTCTCGTACTGGATGACAGCATCGGGCGGGAGCTGCAGCCGGCAGGGTGCAAAGCACCAGAATGCCCGCACACCGCTGCGGTACAAGACATCGGTCACCGCCTGCGCAGCTTCCTTAGGCACCGTAACGATGCCAATGCTGACATTATTCGCAGCACAGAAATCCGCCAGCGCCGACATGGGCAGCACCGGCTTCAGCTCGCTGCGGTCGCCCTCCGCCGGGACATTCAAATCGAATGCCGCCAGGATGTTGGTGCCATATTCCGAAAAGCCAGCGTAATCCAGCAGCGCACGGCCCAGCTTGCCAGCACCCACTATTACCGCTGCCACAGGGCGGCCACCCAGGCAGTCCTCCAGGCAGGCGGTCAGCTCGGCACGGTCATAGCCCACACGGGGGCGCCCCGCGCCGCATACGGCGCCCAGGTCCTTTCGCACCTGCACCTCGCCCAGGTCCAGTGCCTTGGCAATGCCGGTAGCGGAAACGGTAGTAATCTCCTGCGGCAGGGAGCTGATATACCGCAGGTACTGCGGCAGGCGACCTATCGTGGCTCTTTTGATCTCTTTGGTGTTCATAGTCTTCTTTCCCTTCTCGTCAATCCGTTGATGTGATATCGATAATAAGCGGTACCTTTCCAAGGCTATTCTATCACATCCCATTCGTCATGGGAATTGCTTTTCTGTAATATCGGTATTGCGTTTATCGATATACCGTAGATGAAAATTGTATACAAAAAGCGCCTGCCGCAGCAGACGCTTCCCGTTCAATCACTTTATACATCAAATACCTTTCGGCAATAAGGGCAGGGGTGCCCCTTACTGGTCCCAATTATCCGGCAGCTCCCGCTTGGTGGCAATAAGCTGCGCGATGAACTGCTTATCCAATGGAGATAGTGTGTAGTCCTGCCGGTAGATAAGCACATCCTTATACCGACGGCGGCTATCCACACAGGGGCGGTGTACCAGCGAATACCTCTCCAGCAGTTCCTGCGAAACCGGAGAAACCCACATAAAGGCCTGCGGATTGTGGGAAAGCAGTTCAAAGCGGCTGGCCCGCTCAAAGACATAGATGCGCCGGTTGATATCATCCGGCAGTTCTTCCCGCCGCACTTCGGAAGCCGGCAGCGAGGGGACATACGGATCGGCATAGGCCACGCGGATATAGCTTTTCAAGTCCTCATAGGTGATGCTCTCCTGCTGTGCCAGCGGGCAGTCACGGCTCATTAGCAGGGCATAGCGGAATTCCGCCACCAGCTCACACCGCAGGCCCTTTTCTTCCACCAATTCCTTATAGTAGCGGTCGTAGTTTTCGGCATACCGCAGGATGCCCAGCTTATAGTCGTCCTGAAGAACATTCTTCAGGGTACGCATGGCGTTGGTTTCCTTGTAGAAGACTTCAAACTCCTCATCGGCGGAAAGCTCGCAGGAAAAACGGGCAAAGGCCTCCGAGATATAGCTGGAGCGCGGCACCGAGATGGAAAAATGCTTCTTTTTGGCGGAGCCTTCGGTAAACATATGCTCCACCTCATCCACCTGCTGCAGGATCGCCTTGGCATACCGCAGGAACACCCCGCCCTCCGGTGTCAGCTCCATCCCGTGGGCGCTGCGCTCAAAGATAGCCACACCCAGGCTGTTTTCCAGCTCCTTGATGGCCCGGCTGAGATTGGACTGGCCCACAAATAAGCGATCCGCCGCTTTATTGATGGAGCCGGTCTCCGCCACAGCCACGGCATATTTCATGTGCTGAAGATTCATAAGGGTCCCTCCTGCCCTTTTCGGGCGCTGTACTGCTTTATGGCTTACAGGAAAAACTTTTTCTGCAGTGATTCCCGCAGCGGGCGGCAGCAGCCGATAATGATGAGCGTCAGCCCTAAAATGATACCGGCCGCCAGCGGGTAAATGGACCACAGCAAAACATCGTGGACCTTAAAAGTCAGGTTGATGAGAAATTCCACCAGCACCATCAGCCCGCCGGAAAGGATAAACGCCCCACCGAATACAAACAGGTGTCCACCGTGCAGGTAGCGCAGCAGGATGACCATTGCCGTGACAATAATACCCGCCGCCCCCACCACCGGAAAAGCAAAGGAAAGGAACCAGCGCCCACCGGTAGCCAGATCGATATACAGCAGGTAAACCCCCAGCGCCACAAAATCGACCGGGACAAAAATAACGGGATTCCCCCTGCGGAACCACAGCGGCAGTACGATGATAATGTAGCCCACCAGCAGCGCACCAGTCACATAGCCCGACCATACGATTCCACCATTGATACGCCAATCGCACAGCAGGCAGATAACAATAGGCAGTACCGTCAGCACCGTCACTACAAAGAGCGCGCCGCTGCGGCTCACCTCCTTATGGGTGTGTTCTTCCGGCGGGTAGGGCCCGTCCCCTTTGGGCGGCTCCATCTCCGGGTGAAATACCGTGGTGCCGCACAGCGGGCATTTTTTCTCGCTGTCGCCCAGCTCCACGCCGCATTTAACGCAATACATAGCTGTTCCCCCTTTGGCGCCTTCAGCGCCCGTTGCTTTCCGCCTTCACCGGCAGGCCCATCCAGTGCAGCACCTCATAGAAATGCCGCTCCAGCTCCGGCTCCCGGATATTGCGGATCATATTGATATAAACGGTATCGCCCCAGGTAATGATCCCGCAGTTGTGCGGTGCCTTGGCCTGCACGCCGATGATAAAATCCATCCGGCGGATATACGGCCGCATGGCATCCGGCACCTGTACCACCCCCAGGTTGGACATGCACAGGCAGCTCTTGCACTCACCTACGGTATCAAATACCATCTTCATCGCGAAATTTTTGATAAACAGCGGCATCACCTTAAGGATGGGAATGCGCTCACTGTTTACATTGGTGGCAATGCGGGCACTCATATTCTTGCGGGTGACCTCCAGTCCCATGCGGTGGTGCACAATGCGGCACAGCTCCTCCAGGGTGTAATCCCCCAGGCGGGAATCTGCCTCCGGTGTAACATACTGGGCAAAATTCCGCAGCGACTGACTGGGAAACAGCCCACGCAGGTTCACCGGCACCAGCACCTTTACCGGACGGCGACGCCGACGGCTCGGTACCTTTTTCGCCTGCAGGTTCAGGATCGCCTTCATCATGGCGGCGCACAGCAGCTCCGTCACCGTCACACCGTATTCCTTGGCCTTTGCTTTCAGCGCGGCGGCCGGCACCATCAGCGTGGTCAGATCCAGGTAGCCATCCGGTTCCGGTGTCCCGCTTAGGTGATAAGCTGTCGCCTCTTTTCGGCTGGCCTCCACCCGGCCCGCATACTTCTGGAAGCTATCCTCCAGCTCCTCCTCACGGGGCGGGTCCAGGCGGCGCAGCACGCCATCGGTCGCCGGGATCTCTATTCCATACCGGCGGCACAGGTACTCCGCCAGCAGAGTCTTTAGGAAGATAGTCCCACCGGTGCCATCGGTCAATGCATGGAAAAATTCCACCGCGATGCGGTCCCGGTACACCAACACCCGGAATGCGCACTTGCGGATATCATCAAAGGGCATATGCACCAATGGATAGCTCTTTTCCGGCTGGATGGCCGGCGCCGCCGGGATCTGCTCCAGATAGTACCAGAACATTCCCCGGCGCAGCCGAACAGCAATAGAGGGGAACCGCCGTACCGTCACATCCAGCGCGGTTTGCAGGGTCGGCACATCCACTGTTTCAGTAAGGGTAGCCGAGAGCCGGAACAGGTTGTTCCAGTTGCGGCGGCGGGCGGCAGGATAGATCTTCGCGGCATTATCCAGCTGCATCCAGCGCAGCTTGCGCTCCCCGCCCATCACCCTGCTCAGGAACTTGCCCATCTCCTCAAAGTCGGACATGTTCTCATTGAGGTAATACAGCACATAGGCATGCCAGCGCTCCGGCGCTATGATCATTTTACTCTCGCAGCCGGCATCCAACAGCTTTTGGTGCAGTCGGCGGGTATCATCCAGCAATATCTCATCCCCGCCCACAAAAAGCAGCACAGGCGGAAAGCCGGTCAGATCACCGAAGAGCGGCGAAACCAGCGGCTCCTCCTTGGAGGTCAGCCCACCGGTGTAACAGTCGGCATAAAAGCGCAGCAGTTCTTCGGTCAAGGAGGGGTCCGCTTCGCGGTTTTCCTCATAGGTTTTCCCGGAGCAGGTCAGATCCATCCAGGGGGAAATGGCAATGAGCCCCGCAGGCATCGCCATGTTCATCTCCTTCAGCCGCAGGCACAGCGCGCAAATGAGCCCGCCTCCGGCGCTTTCCCCGCACAGCACAATCTGCTCCGGCGCATAGCCTTTCTCCAGCAGGTAGCGGTAGGTCTCCAGGGCATCCTCCACCGCGGCCGGGTAGGGGCTTTCCGGGGCCAGGCGGTAGGCGGCGCAGAATACTCTGATTCCGCATTCATCGGCCAGCGTCGCACCAAAGCCCTTGGCGTAGTCCAGGTCGCCGCAGGTATAGCCGCCGCCATGCAGGTACAGGATCACCCCGCTGCGGCGCTCATCCCGTGGAATCAGCCAGGCGCCTTCAAAGCACTCAAACGAATAATCCCGCACAATGACATCTTTTTTGTGGATTGCTTCCATCAGCTCGCCCAATTTATCCTGCCCCTTGCGGGTCACCTCCAGCGAGCAATTTGCCACAAAAGGCTTAAAGAAATTGAGCTGCGAGCGCACCAAACGGGCGGGAAGTCCCATACAGCGCCGCCTCCTTTCCTATCCATCTTTAAAAGTTAATTATAGCATTGACTGCCTTGAATGTAAAGAATCGTCCGGCACGCAAAGGGCTCCCGTTTGGCAAAACGGAAGCCTTGGCGGTATTCAGTTCCAGCCGTAAATTTTGATAAGCTGCTGATAGGTGTAAAAGTACGCCCCGGCCGGGAAATCGCACAGATCACCTGTATTGGAGCAGATGCGATAATCCACCGTGCTGAGCACTTCGCTTATCATCACAACTGGAATATCCCCCGTATTTTGCTATCTGCCGCTGGGCTGGCCGCAAAATGCATCACGGTGTCCTCTTCGGTGCGTACCCGCACGGCACCGTCCTCCTGCGGTTCCACCGCCGTGCGGCTCAGCGTCACCGCATAGTCCAACAGCATCAGTACCAACAGCAATACCGCTATTCTATATTTCATCTTGGGGGCTTTCATCGCCTTACTCCTTTCGGGAGAATCTAATATGATTGTATCATACAACCTAAAGCTAACTTTAAGTCAAGACCTCATCCGTAAAATTCACATAAGGTTCATGGGATTTTACCCCCTTTGCACCGTTCGATTTTACAATATACCGGTAGAACTCTGCCAAGCAAGGTGTTATAATGTATAAAATCAACCGCGGAAAGGATGCCAGCGCATGGGCGATAATTACTTCTTACTTACCAATCTGCTCTCGGAAGACGAGCAGAAGATCATCACCAGTATAGCCGCGCACCTGGAACGCGGGGAAAAGCGAGTCGGCATTCAGCAGGTCGCCACCGAAAATTTTGTCTCCACCGCCACCATCGTAAAAATGTGCAAGCGGCTGGGCTTTGAGGGGTACAGTGAGCTGTACTATTATCTCAGCCGCCAGCTGAATGGCCGGGATGAACGCCGCAATGCCGAAAATCTCAAAAACCTCATTGATAATTACTCTGATGCCCTCATTGATGATTTCTGCGGACTTCTCAAAGCCTCCCGCCAGGAGAAGATGTTCACCACCGGTGCCGGTTTTTCCAATATCGTCGGCTCCTACATCGCGCAGCGGCTTTCCATCTGCGGCTTTATGGTGTTCAATAATGTCCATTTCTACGATTATATGCTCTTCCAGGATGCCCATCACCTGCCCGGCGGCAGTGAACCCTCGGTGATGTTTGCCGTCAGCCAAAGCGGTGAGACCGAGCCGGTGCTTAATGATGTGCGTCACGCCCAGCAGCATGGCCACAAGATCATGGCCTTTACCAAGCGCGGGGATTCCGCACTGGCCCGGCTTGCCGATATTGTTTTTGTCATTGATGGCTCCAAACAGACGCTGGTCGGCAGCCTGCCTAATCCTTTCTTTGGCCATGTCATTCTGGCCTTTGAGGATCTCATCGCCATCTACTTTGACCGTGACCGCCGGCCGTAAGATAATACTTTTTTTACAAAAACAGAAAAAAATTTCGCAGGGCAGCATGTTATACTTTAAATAGTGTAGCAGGCTGCCCGGTTTGCTGCACCGTCAGTTGCCCGCACACCGCGGGCAAAAAGGATAATGAAGAATCATTATGGAGGAAAAACAAATGAAAAAGCTGTTTGCGTTTTTGCTGGTAGTCGTCATGATCCTCAGCATGATGGTCGGCTGCGGCAACAACACCACCCCCGGCAATGACACGGATGCCAAGAAGATCGAAACCCTCAAGGTCGCTTTCGTTCCTTCCCGTGAACCCGCCGAGATCATCACCGTCACCGAGCCCCTGAAGGCAATGCTCAAGGAAGAGCTGGCCAAGGAAGGCTATGAGGTCGGCGAAGTTGAGATCACCGTCGGCACCACCTACGAGGCAGTCGGCGAAGGTCTGGAAGCCGGCACCATCGATGTTGGCCTCATCCCCGGCGGCACCTATGTTCTGTACGATGACGGCGCCGAGGTCATCCTCACCGCTACCCGCAACGGCCTCAGCAAGGATTCCGATAACGCCAAGGATTGGAACGATGGCCAGCCCACCGAAGCTTCCGAAAAGCAGGCTGTTTCCTATCGTGCTCTCATGATCGCCGGCCCCTCCGATAAGGGTCAGGAGCTGCTCGCCAAGGTCAATAACGGCGAAGAGCTGACCTGGGAAGACCTCAACAGCGCCAACTGGAGCGTCATGGGCACTTCCTCCCCCGCCGGTTACATCTATCCTGCCCTGTGGCTGCAGGATCACTATGGCAAGGGCATCTCTGATCTCGCCAGTGCCGTTCAGTCCGATTCCTATGCCAGCGCCTTTGCCCGTCTGGCTTCCGGTCAGGTCGATGTTCTGGTGACCTATGCCGATGCCCGCCGCGACTATGCCGAGCGTTGGAACACCGAGTTCAGCCGTGAGGCTTCCATCTGGGAGGAGACCGGCGTCATCGGCGTTACCGCCCCCATCTACAATGACACCATCTCCGTCAGCAAGAACTCCGAGATCATGACCGACGAGCTCATCGCTGCCCTGCAGAACGCCTTCATCAACATTGGCAATACCGATGCCGGTAAGGAAGTCATCGCTATTTACAGCCACAATGGCTACCAGAAGGCCCAGCCTTCCGATTATGACAGCGAGCGTGCCGCTCAGAAGCTCATCCAGGAGCTGAGCGCCGCCAACTAACCTTTCGGTTTCTCATTTCCATCCCATATGCGGGGAGGACACGCACAGATTCCTGCTTTCCTCTGTGCGGTCCTCCCCATTCTCGTTCCCAAACCGGAATACATCCCCCAGCGTGTGTATCCCGGTTTATGAATGAGACCCGTATTCTAACCGCAGAAGAGGAGACCGTATGATTCAATTTGACCATGTATCCAAGGTATACCCCAATGGCACCGTGGGGCTGGACGATGTAAACCTGACCATCCAGGATGGTGAATTTGTCGCCATCATCGGCCGCTCCGGCGCCGGTAAATCCACTCTGCTGCGCTCCGTCAACCGGATGCACCGCATCACCTCCGGCACCCTTATGGTAAATGGCATCAATGTCAGCACCCTTTCCGGCAAAAGCCTGCGCCGTTTCCGCCGGGGCATCGGCATGGTGTTCCAGTCTTTCAATCTGGTCACCCGCACCACCGTCATCAAAAATGTTCTCTCCGCCTGCGTACCGGATATGCCATTCTGGCGGGTACTGCTGGGTATTTTCCGTCGGGAGGATAAAATGAAGGCCCTGGAGTCCCTCGATAAGGTCGGCATTCTGGATAAGGCCTATATTCGCGCCGACCAGCTCTCCGGCGGCCAGCAGCAGCGTGTGGCATTGGCACGCACCCTCACCCAAGACCCGCAGATCATCCTGGCCGATGAACCGGTCGCCGCGCTGGATCCTGTCACCGCCCGTCAGGTCATGCAGGATTTTGTCCGCATCAATAAGGAAATGGGCATCTCCATTCTGCTCAATATCCACCATGTGGAGCTCGCTATCGAGTACGCCGACCGCATCATCGGCATCCGGGCCGGGCGCATCGTCTATGATGGCCCCTCCAAGCAGGTGGATCAGGCCGTTCTGAATGCCATCTACGGGGATGACGCCGAAACGGAGGCAACCGCATGAGCCTTTACGACCGTATCTTTAAGCCCCGCCGCTACACCCTGCCCAGCGGCGCTGTGGTGGAGGAAAAGCGCAGCCGTGCCTGGCTCGTGCTCCTCATCATCCTGCTGCTGGGGGCGGTTTCCGTCCGTATCACCGGCTTCAATTTTACCGTCCTCGTAAAAAAGGGCAGCAAATTCTTTGATATTTTGGTGGCCATGTTCCCACCCAATACCGCCTATCTCTCCAGGATCTGGACTCCCCTGTGGGATACCATCAAGATGTCCTTCCTCGGCTCCTTCATCGGCGCGGTGCTGGCCGTTCCCTTTGCCATCGCCGCCGCCAGCAATATCGTCACCAACCGCATTGTGGTTTCCATCGTCCGGCTGTTCCTCAGCCTGGTGCGCACCCTGCCCACACTGGTCTGCGCCCTTATCGCTACCTATATCTTCGGCCTTGGCACCATGGCAGGTACCTGCGCCATTGCCGTGTTTACCTTTGCCTATGTAGGCAAACAGCTCTTCGAGGTCATCGAAACAGTGGATATGGGCCCCTTCGAGGCCATGGAAGCCCTGGGCGCTACCCGTATCCGGGCCTTTGTCACCTCGGTGTTCCCGCAGGTACTGCCCACCTACCTCTCCGTTTCGCTCTTCTGCCTGGAGGGCAATGTCCGTTACGCCTCCATCCTTGGCTATGTCGGCGCTGGCGGTCTGGGCCTTATCATGAATGAAAAGATCGGCTGGCGGGAATACGATAGCCTTGGCATGATCCTTATCGTGCTCTTTATCACCGTCCTCATCATCGAGGGCATCAGCCATGCCCTGCGTAAGCGCTTGACTTAAAAGGAGGTACCGCTGTGAATAAAATTCAAAAAGCCTATGCCTCCGCGCCCAAGACCTGGATCTGGCAGCTGCTGGCCGCCTTTATTGTGGCCTGCCTGCTGGCGTGGTCCGCTTCGGCTGTCCAGGTCAGCAATCCCACCGGCAATGGGCTGGAGGTCGCCAAGAACATTCTCTCCGGTATCTTCCATCCCTCCCCCAAGCTGCTGTTCACGCTGGGCACCAATGGCGTGCCCTATCTGCTGCTGGAGACCTTCTGCATCGCGTTTCTCGGCACCATCGTCGGCGCTGTCATCTCGCTGCCGCTTTCCTTCCTCTCCGCCAGCAATCTGGTCCCCCGGCCCATTGCGCTCATCGGCCGCATGATCATCGCTGCCATCCGCACCGTTCCCGCCTTTGTTTACGGGCTTATGTTTATCCGTGTCACCGGCCCCGGGCCCTTTGCGGGCCTGCTCACCATGTCGCTATGCTCCATCGGCATGGTCTCCAAAATGTTCATCGAGAGCATCGAGGATCTGGATAAGCGCATCCTGGAATCTCTGGATGCCGCCGGCTGCACCACCTTCCAGAAGATCCGCTACGGCATTCTGCCGCAGCTCACTGCCGATTTCACCTCCACCATCATCTACCGCTTCGATATGAACCTGCGCGATGCCACCGTACTGGGCCTTGTCGGGGCCGGCGGTATCGGCGCGCCGCTTATCTTCGCCATGAGCAGCTATCGCTGGAATGAAGTCGGCGCCATCCTGCTGGGGCTCATCATCCTGGTACTCATCATCGAGGCCATTTCCGCCAAGATCCGCGTCCGGCTGGCACGGGGGTAACTATGGAAAGTAAAAAACTCACCATCTTTTTCACTTCCGATCTTCACGCCTATATCTACCCCACCGATTACCGCAGCCGGGAGGAGCGTGACATCGGCCTGTTCAAGTGCGCCAGCCGTTTCACCCGCGATGGCAACACTCTCATCATTGATGGCGGCGACCTGCTGCAGGGTTCTCCTTTGGGGGCCTTCTGCCACGATACCCTGCAAAATGCCGCCCCCTTTGCCGAGATGATGAACTGCTGCGGCTACGATTATGTCACACTGGGCAACCACGATTTTAACTACGGCATGCCCTACCTGGAAAGCTACCTAAACGCCCTGCGGGCCCGCTGCGTCTGTCAGAATATCCGCTGGGACGGCGCCGGGGTGCGCTTCCCGGCTTGCATCCATACGCTGGAAAACGGTCTGCGCATCGGTATCGTCGGCATCGTCACCGACTATGTGAACATTTGGGAACGGCCGGAGCATCTTTCCGGCATCACCATCTCCGATCCCATTCCAGCAGCCGCCGCGGCACTGGAAGAGCTCCGCGGCAAAACCGACCTCAACCTCTGCGTCTATCACGGTGGGTTCGAGCGGGATCTTACCACCGGCCGGGTGCTTTCCTCCACCCACGAAAATGTCGCCTACCGCATCTGTCAGGAGCTCGATTTTGATATCCTGCTTACCGGGCACCAGCACATGTCGGTCCCCGGGCAGATGGTCTCCGGCACCTTTGTGGTGCAGCCCTCCGACCGCGGCCAGGAATTTTTGCGGATCGAGGCCGTCGTCTCCGGCACGGAAAAGCGGCTTTCCAGCCACACCATCCCCGCCGGCGGAGCCTGCCATCCCCAGTGGCTGCGGCAGTTTGCTCAGATGGAACATGGCGCGCAGGATTGGTTGGATCAGGTGGTCGGTCACCTGCCCCACCCGCTGCTGCCGGATGCTCCCCTAAAAATGGCCGCGGAGGGCAGCGGCCTGGCCGACCTGTTCAATGCCGTTCAGCTGGAGGTCAGCGGGGCACAGCTTTCCGCCGCCAGCCTGGCCAATGATGTGGCCGGCTTGCCGCAGGTCGTGCGCCGTCGGGATCTCCTCATCGCCTACCCCTATACCAATACCCTCACCGTGCTGCGCATCACCGGGGCTGTGCTGCGCCAGGCTATGGAGCGCAGCGCCGCTTACTTCACCCGTGGAGAGGATAATACCCTGCGGGTCTCGGATTGCTTCCTGGAGCCCAAGGTGGAGCACTACAATTACGATTACTATGCCGGGGTATCCTATGCCTATGATATCTCTCGGCCAGTCGGTCAGCGGGTCGTTTCTCTCCTGGTCGATGGCCACCCGGTCGCCGATACCGATGAATTCACCATCTGCCTGAACAGCTACCGTGCCAGCGGCACCGGCGGCTACGGTTGCTATGTCGGCTGTCCGGTCGTGCGGGAGATCCCCCACGAAATGTCCGAGCTGCTGCTGGAATATTTTCGCCGACACGGCGGGGATATCCCCCTTGCCGCCAGCGATTACCGAGTCTGTTAAAATGAAAAGCCCCCGGTTCATAAGCCGGGGGCTTGCTTTATCAAAGCATCCCAATACTGCGCCAAAATGAAGCAGCACAAAGGCTCCCAGCCTTCCGGCCGGGAGCTTCTTTTTTGTTTCGCTTAGCGTTTCTGTAGCTTAGCCAGGTGATTCAGCGCGCCGCCCTCCAGCAGCAGGTTCTTATCGTAGTCAGAAGCCTCCAGCACCGCCGTCAGCGTCAGGCCACGCTCCGGTACGGTTACCGTCAGCCGTCCCGCCCGGATACCCTCCGGCACATTTTCCAGCACCAGCCGGTCACCCTGCTGCAGCTTTTCATAGTCCGCCGGGTCTTCAAAAGTCAGCGGCAGAATGCCGTAATTGAACAGGTTCTCCTTATGGATCCGTGCATAGGATTTGGCGATGACCGCCTCCACGCCCAGGCACATTGGCAGCATGGCCGCGTGCTCCCGGCTGGAACCCTGCCCATAGTTCTCCCCGCCCACGATGATGCTGTGCCCCATGCGGCGGGCCCGGTCCACAAAGTCCGGATCGGTATAGCAGAAGGTATACTTCGCAAATTCCGGAATGTTGGAGATGTACTTCAGGATGGAGGCCCCAGCCGGGATAATATCATCGGTGGTGATGTTATCCCCCAGCTTCAGCACAATCCCGGCATCAATGGTTTCCCGCACCGGGCCACGCATCGGCAGTTCGGAGATATTCGGTCCCTTGATGACCTCTACTGCGTGGCGGTCGGCGGTTTCTTCGGGCGCGATCAGCGAAGAATCATCGATAATATACGCCTCCGGCTCCTGGATCTTTGCCAATACGCTGACATCCATCAGGTCGCGCGGGTCAGTGATATGCCCAGTCACTGCTGTGGCCGCCGCGGTCTCCGGGCTGGCCAGGTAAACATAGGCATCGTTGCTGCCGCACCGGCCAGGGAAGTTCCGGTTGGAGGTCCGTACCGAAATGCCATTATGGGGCGGCACCTGCCCCACCCCGATGCAGGGTCCGCAGGCACACTCCAGGATGCGGCAGCCGGATTCCACCAGATCCGCCAGCACCCCGTCCTTAATAAGCTGTGCCAGCACCTGCCGGGAGCCGGGCGCCACTGTGCAGTCGATGTCCTTATGTACCTTATGCCCCTTCAGGATGCGCGCCGCCCGGGCAATATCGGAATAGGAGGCATTGGTGCAGCTGCCGATAAATACCGAGCCCGGCTTCACGCCTTCTGCCTTGCGGGCCGTACACACCTTATCCGGCATGGAGGGCTCCGCCACCAGCGGCTCCAGCCGGTCCAAATCGATTTCCACCACCTTGTCGTAGGTTGCGCCCTCCTCCGGCTGCAGCGGCACATAGTCGCTCTCCCGCCGCTGGGCCTTCAGGAACTCCCTCGTCCGCTCATCACTAGGGAAGATGCCGGTCGTCGCGCCGATCTCTATGCTCATATTGGCAATGGTCTGCCGCTCGCTGATGGAAAGCTCCTTCACTCCATCGCCGCAGTATTCCACAATGTATCCAATGCCGCCCTTGACGCTCACCTGCCGCAGCAGCTCCAGCGCGATGTCCTTGGCGGTCACGCCAGGGTGCAGCCGGCCGGTCAGCTTTGCCCCCATCACCTTGGGCACATTCATCCTAAAGCCCTGCCCCAGCGCCGCTTCCGCCACCGTCAGTCCGCCGCTGCCAATGGCCAGCATTCCCAGCGCCCCGGAGGTCGGGGTATGGCTATCGGCGCCCAGCATCACCTTGCCGGGCTTGGCAAAGCGCTGGCAGTGCAAAAAGTGACAAATCCCATTGCCGGGTTTGGAGAAATACACCCCAAAGCGGGCCGCCGCGGTCTTGAGGAACAGGTGGTCATCCGCGTTTTCTCCGCTGACGCACAGGGTGTTGTGGTCGCAGTAAAATACGCTGGCCTCGGTCTGCACCCGGTCGGCGCCCACCGCCAGGAAGGTCTGCCCCGCCATAATACCGGTCAGGTCATGTCCCAGGGTTTGGTCCACCCGGATGGCGATGGGGGTTCCTGGGGTCAGCTCACCCTCCATCAGGTGGGAGCGCAAAATCTGAAATACAATATTCTCTGCCATGCTGTTTTGCCTTCTTTCTCTGTTTTCTTGGTTTTATTTAAGCTGCGTGCCACATATCGGGCGCCCCTCCGCTTTTGTCGGGCTGATCCTCCATTTCATTCCGGGCGCCCCTCCGCTTTTGTCGGGCTGATCCTCCATTTCATTCCGGACAGCCCTCCCCGCTGCGGTGCGCCCTCTTTATCCCTTGTAGCAGCGTCCTCTGCATGCATTTTTTGTCGTTTTAGACTGTCGAGAAGCTTGCTAAATCGTTAATGTAATTCTATTGAATCATCTTTTGCGTTATTATGCAAGCCATTCCCGCTAATTTCAGCGACTTTCACAAATGCCGCTCCCACAGTTCTTTACTTTAGTCCAATGTAATTTTACTAAAATCATTACTTTTTACTTGATATTTTAGTTTTCTGCCCTATACTTAAAAGAAAGAACTCCCCCCCGAAAGGAGCCTGCCCATGTCCACCCTCAAAGATGTCGCCGCGCTGGCGCAATGTTCCCTCACCACCGCTTCCATCGTCGCCAACGGCCGCGGGGATGAAATGCACATCTCCCCCGCCACCCAGCAGCGCGTTGCCGAAGCTATCCAGCAGCTTCAGTACCGCCCGGACCGCGGGGCGCAGCTGCTGCGGGCCGGCCGGCGCCGCCTCACCATCGCGCTGTACTGGCCGCTGGATCACCGCACCACTCTATTGGGCGATAGACTGTATAATTTCTACAGCATCCTCCAGCAGGAGCAGGAACCAGCCGAACCCTACGAGCTGCTCATCCAGACTTATTTCAGCGGCCGCCTGGGAGAGATGCTCTCCCCCATCCTGCAGGGCCGCTACGATGGCGTCATCATTGGCGGCGCCGGCGAGCAGGATCTCATTCAGCTGGAAAATGCGGATATTTCCATCCCTCTTGTTCTCATCAATGCCGAAAGCCGGAAGTATTCCACCGCCGGGGTAAACCACGCCCAAACCGGCTCCCAGGCCGCTGCCCTCATCCACCAAAAGGGCTACCGGGAATGCGCGGTCATCCGGGGCGGCGACCACTACGATGGCACCAGCCAGCGCACCAAGGCTTTCCTCAATTCCTGCCGGCAGCTGGGCATCCGCATCCAGCCGGAATGGACCTTCCAGGCTGCGCCCACCATTGCGGGCGGGGCCGCCGCCACCGAGGAATACTGCGTTCTCCGCCAGCGCCCCCGTGTCATCTACTACGAGAATGACAGCATGGCCCAAGGTGGCCTGTATACCCTGGCTCACAGCGGCATCCGTGTCCCGCAGGATACCGAGGTGCTCTGCATTGGGCTGCGCAAGCCGGAAATGAACCACTGCCTGAATCCCGCCCTCAGCTGCATCACCATCCCGCAGACGGTGGACCGGCAGGCCGTTGCCCTGCTGCTCCGCCTCATCCGGGAGCTGCCAGCCGCCCCCTTGCATGTGGAAATGGAGCCACAGGTCCAGCTCCGGGAATCCTTTACCCCGCCGGAAAATGCCCCCGCGGACGGCCAGTAAAAATGTTTCACGTGAAACATTTGTTCGTGTCCGGTTTCTTAACCCCTAGCTTTTCCCATCGTGTAAATAAACATCCCCCAGCCGGGGGATGTTTATTTTATCGCGGACTATGTCACCTTCGCTTGACAAGAGCAGATACGGTTTTTGTGGGCATAAATACCCGCCCGACATTGCGCGCGTCGCGTTGACAGGCGCCAGCCTGCCTGCCGCTCCGCGC
>ERZ1026780.942-NODE-942-length-20756-cov-12.918989_pt1 | contig 20756 bp, 16 predicted proteins | sample MGYA00380126_ERZ1026780 | MGnify/ENA primary metagenome ERZ1026780 (study PRJEB33269, sample SAMEA4719762) | human gut metagenome | biome: human-associated habitat; feature: organic feature; material: feces | place: Cameroon | collected 2013-10 ... | reverse complement strand
GGGATTTTTTCAATCATCACTAAATTATCACAGGGACAACTTGTATATCATTTCCATGATTTATTGGTAATCTTCTAATTCTCGATATAGGAGAGGATTGGGGCGGCGGTGCCGTCGGGGTTTTCGTTGATGTAGAGTTGCACCATTCTGTTGCCCGACTCGTAGCGGTAGCCGATGATGTCGGTGGCTTCTCCCTCGGCAGATGAGTGGCCAATCACCATTCGCTTCATGTCGTATGACTTTTGGAGCGATTGCAGAATGTCGGCAAAGTGCTGGTTTGCGACCTCCTTGGGGGTGGATTTCGCCCTAAAGGTGAGGCAGTAGAGGCCGTTGCCGTCAAACTGGATTTGCAGATTCAGCCATTGTCGTCCGAGGAAAGTGAAGCCGGTGGTGTCGGCCTTGGCAAGTATTTTCAGTTCGCTGTAGTCGCCATTGTCGAGCGGAATGGTGTCGAAATGGCTGTCGGCTTGCCCCGATGCCGCATCCACAAATTGCTGTGCATAGAGCGTATTGAGCACAGTTTGCTTCTGCTGCCCAAACTGCACCGAGCCTATAAACGAGTCCTGTATGTCGGAATCGCCCTTGCCTGAGCCGCAATTGAAGCAGGCCGCGCAAAGTATCAATATCGTGAAAAAGCGAGTGAATGTATTCATTTGACTTTGATGTGTTGTTTACCTACAAATGTAGGGAAAATCCGTGGTTTTTTTTGTAATTTTGTATATAAATTTTTTCCCTCAGAAAAAGATGAAGCAAATTAAGATATGGATTGAGGCGATTCGCCTCCGCACGTTGCCGGTGTCGGTGAGCGGCGTGCTGATTGCTGTCGGTCTGGCGAAATTCAACGGCCAGTTACGCCTTTTGCCCTCGCTGATGTGCGTGGTGTTTGCCGTGCTGGCGCAGATTGTGTCGAACTTGGCAAACGAGTATTTCGACTTCAAAGCCGGCACCGATAAAAAAGGACGTGTGGGGCCTCGACGTGGCGTGACCGAGGGCGACATCACCCCATCAGCCATGAAGTGCGCCATGATAGGCACACTGGTGGTGGCTTGTCTTGTGGGGCTGAGTATGCTGCGGGTGGTGGAGCCAGGCGAGGGCTATCGGAATTGGCTGATGCTGATAGGCGCAGGCATATTGATTGCCATATTCGCATTTGCCTACAGCGCAGGACCTTACCCATTGAGTTACCACGCCTTGGGCGAGGTGGCTGTGATGGGATTTTACGGACTGGTGCCAGTGATATTCACATATTATGTGGTGAGCGGCGGCGTGTTTCATCCGTTTGCCGTGATTGCAGGCATTGCCATCGGATTCATGGGTGTGAACGTGCTTTTGGTGAACAACTACCGTGATGTGGACGACGACCGCGAGGCAGGCAAACGCACATCGGTGGTGGTGTTCGGACGCAAGTTGGCGGCACTGGCATATCTGGTCAACGGACTGCTTGCCATGTCGGTGCTTGGCGTGGTGTGGATGAGGCTCTATTTTGCTTCAGCGTGGTGGTTCGTGCTGCCCATGCTGGCATATTTGCTGCTCCACGTCGCCACATGGCGCAAACTCACGCACACCACAGGCGCGGCGCTGAATCCACTGCTTGGCGCCACCGCCCGCAACATGCTCATCTTCACAATCCTGCTCTGCGCCATCCTGCTCATCTAACCCCGCAGCACAATCTCTCGGAGCACTCAGAAAATCTAACTTCTAATTTCTAATTTCTAACTTCTAACCTCTAATTTCTAACTTCTTCCACCGTTTTTAGGGCGAAGCCGCCGCCTGGGGCTAAGTGGACGGTGAGGGTGGTTGGCACGGTACCAACGCTCTTTTTGTAGTCTTCGGCGTGGCGGTGGGCGTTGATGCCGTCCACAAACAACTCCATTTGTTTGCCTTCAATGAAACTGAGGTCGAGGCTCACGGTGCGTGCTTCCCAGTTGGTGATGCCACCCACATACCATGTGTCGCCCTTGCGGCAAGCCTCTATCACATATTCACCGACTTTTGCCGACAGCACACGGCGTTCGTCCCACACCACAGGCACTTTGCTGATAAAGTCGAGACATTCAGGCTCTGCCTCGTAGTTAGTGGGCGTGTCGCATAGCATATTGAATGGCGAGTCGAAAATCAGATAGAGGGCGAGTTGGCGGCATCGTGTGCCTTGGCTCATCGGTTGCGAATTGCATGGGTAATAACTCTTTTTTGTGGAGTTGCGCATCGCGCCTTGTGTGTAGTCCATCGGACCCACCACTTGGCGAATGAACGGCAAGAGCGTTTCGTGGCGCACTTGGTCAAACTTCTTCAGTTTGCTCCACTTCACTTGCTCCTGACCAGCCACCGCCTCGAAGTTGAGCACATTCGGATAGGTGTAGGTCATGCCGTTTGGCACTGGCGCACCGTGGAAGTCGCAGAACAGGCGATATTTGGCGCAAGTGGCGGCTGCCTTTTCAAGAAACGCCATCATCTTTTGGTCGCAGCGGTCCATGAAGTCGATTTTGAAACCCTTCACGCCCATTTCACTATAGTGGCGGCACACATTCTCCATATCGCGCTCAAAAGCCTTATAGCCAGCCCAAAGCACGATATCCACGCCACGGTCGGCGGCATATTTCACAAGCATAGGCAGGTCGATTTCAGGCACCACCTGCATCAAGTCGGCTTTCTTATTCACCGCCCAACCCTCATCGAGAATCACGTATTCAATGCCGTGTTTGGCGGCGAAGTCGATATAATATTGATAGGTGCGATTGTTCACGCCAGTGGCAAAATCCACGCCTTTCAAGTTCCAGTCGTTCCACCAGTCCCAAGCCACCTTGCCGGGCTTCACCCAATCGGCATTCACCACAGGCGCATCGGCAAGCAGTCGTGGCACCTCGGTTGTGAGCAAGTCGGCATCGTGTTCAGCCACCAGCATCATCTTCCATGGGAAGGTGTGCGCGCCAGCGGTCTTGGCGATATAGTTTTCCCACTCGTCAACTATCATTTGCAGATTGTTGTGGTCGCCTTGATATTCGTGCTTGGGATAGGGAGGGAAGAAACCCTTCACCACATTCCCTTTGCTTGGCAGGAGAAACATGCCGGGATAACTGCGCACATTGTAGTCGCCAATCAGCAGTTTTTTGCCACCGGCAAGTTCAATGAGCATAGGCGACAGACCGAGGTGCTGACGGTTGAGGTTGGAGAGTTTGGCGTATTGATAGGTGTTTTCAAACGAGCAGTACGCCTGGTCGCGCAGGTCGTTGGTCTTGTGGTGCGAGTTGGCTGGTGCTTCGTAAGCCATACAGTCGGCTGGCAAGCAAAATTCCTCCTGCTCGTTGGCTATGGTGAGCGAGTCGGCGAAGCGTGTCACGAAACGATAAGCCACGCCCTGGTCGTAGGCACGAAATTCCACCGCATATTTGCCATAGTTGAGCGTGAGCGCATTGCATTTCTCGCCCTTTGAGGCTTTCGACGATTTGCACTTTTCCGCACCCAGCGTTTTGCCGCCCTCGATGCTCATGCCGAGGGCTGAACGGTTCAAGACAGGCGTTTCGCCATGGGTGATGGCGAAAGCGGTTGACTTCGCATCATTTTCGATGCTTACTTTCAACTTGCCGTTGGGCGAAGCAAGTTGGTAGGTCTTTGCCCCAGCCACTGCCCAGCAGCACAAAAAAGCAGAAATAACAAAAGATAGTTTGCTCATAAGTTTATGAATTGCAAGTTATTTTATCCCAAATCGGTCATTAGGTCTTGTCACGGCCTAATGACCGATTTGGGTTTATGTTACAAAAATATCAAAAATATGGGTAAATAGGGCGTAAAATCGCTGAAAAATAACACTTTCGTGTTTTTGCTGAAAAAAAGTTGAAAAAAAATTATTTTTGGTGAACCTACATATTGAAATTATCTTTAACTTTGTGGAGATATTACTTTTTAACCAAATAATAAACTTTTATTTATGAAAAAAAATTACTCAAAATTTTTGATGACAGCAGCCCTTGCGTTTGCTGCTGTGTGTGGCGCTCAAGCTGAAGAGCAAGTGGTTCTTCAAGAAAATTTCGACAAGCTTGAAACTGCAATGGGAGCAGGTGTTCACAAGTATGGCAAGAACCCATGGACTGGTAAGGACGTGGAAGGTGTGGAATACCAACCAAACTACAACACCATTCAAACCGATGGTAATGTGGCTGACCTTAATGGTTGGAGCTCTCGCACCACTTACATGTATGCTTGCCAAGGCTTCGTTCGTATTTCTAAGACCAGCTATGGTGGCGACCTCGTTTCTCCTAAGTTTGCTTCTCTCACTAAACCAACCGACGTGAAACTCTCTTGGCAAGGTATTGGCTACACCTCACTGATTAAATATGATGAAGCCGGCGAATACAAGTCAGGTGGTGTGCACGACCATCAATACTACTACGTGGCTGTGCTCGGCGCAGGCGAAATTGAAGGCGCAAGCAAGATGAACAAGGTGGCTTACAAGGATGAGAACATGAACGACATTGAAGTGAATGCTGCTCTTGTAAAGATTCCTACCGACTGCTTCGTGACTATGGACACTCTCCAAGCATGGACTTTCGAAGGCACTAAGAACGAACTCTCTATCAAGGGTGCTACCGCTGAAACTCAAGTGGTGTTTATGTCAACAATTCCTAACTTCACCAAGACAAAAACCACTGACTACTCTACCGCTGAAATGCCAGTTGACGAAGCTGCTCCTCACGGTGTGAACAAGAAGGTGAACCGCGTGATCTTCGACAACATTAAGGTTGTGGTTGCTGACCCTTCAGGTGTGAACGACATCAACGTGGCTAAGGAAGTGAAGGTTCGCAAGGTGATTGAAAACGGTCAAGTGCTCATTATCTCTGGCGACAAGAAGTACAACTTGATGGGCGCAGAAGTGAAGTAACTCTGTCTCACACAGATCCCACGGATCTCGCAGTATTTCTGTTGTGGGCGTTAAATCCCACTGATTCTTCCGCAGGGCTCTGAAAAAATAATACACCCATTAAATCCAATTTGCGGATTTAATGGGTGTTTTGCTTTTCCAGTCACCTCAGACCCTTCCGACCCATCGGACCCATCGGGCCTCAACTCGTTGACTCGTTGACTCGTTGACTTGTTGACTTGTTGACTTTTATTACAAAAATATGAATATTTGCTTTTTGATGAACATTATTCAGAAAAGAAGTGTAACTTTGCTTCATCATATTTTAACCTATTAAAAAAACGTAATATATGAAAAAGATTTACTCTAAAGTTTTGGTGTCTGCATTTGTTGCAGCAAGTTCATTTTTCGGTGCACAAGCCGAAGAAGTAGTGGTTCTTCAAGAAAATTTCGACAAGCTTGAAACTGCAATGGAAGCAGGTGTTCACAAGTATGGCAAGAACCCATGGACTGGTAAGGACGTGGAAGGTGTGGAATACCAACCAAACTACAACACCATTCAAACCGATGGTAATGTGGCTGACCTCAATGGTTGGAGTTCTCGCACTTCCTACTTGTATGCTTGCCAAGGTTTCGTTCGCATTTCAAAGACCAGCAATGGTGGCGACCTTGTGTCTCCTAAGTTCGCATCGCTCACCGAAGCCACCGATGTGAAACTCTCTTGGCAGGGTATCGGTTACTCCTCTGCGTTTAATTTTAATGCAGATGGCACTTACAAGTCGGGTGGCAAACACGATTACCAATACTATGGTGTGACAGTGCTCGGCGCTGGCGAAATTGAAGGTGCCGCTAAAACCACTAAGGTAAATTATTTTGATGCTGAAGGCAAGGCCCTTGTGGTGGATGCTGCTGTGGTGGAAATCCCAAGCGATTGCTTTATTACTGGCGACACACTCCAAGCATGGGGCTTTGAAGGCACTAAGAAAGAACTCACCATCAAGGGCGCAACTGCCGAAACTCAAGTGGTGTTCCTGTCGTTGATTCCTAAAGTGAAAACCACCGACTACACAACCACAGAATTCCCAATCGCTACCGACGCTCCTCACAAGGTGAACAAGGGCGCAAACCGTGTGATTTTCGACAACATCAAGGTTTCATACAATGCCATTTCATCAGCCATCACCGATGTGACCGCTGCTAAGGAAGTGAAGGCTCGCAAGGTGATTGAAAACGGTCAAATCTACATCATCGCCGGCGACAAGAAATACAACTTGATGGGCGCAGAAGTGAAGTAACTCTGCCTCACACAGATTCCGCAGAATTTCTGTTGTGGGCGTTAAATCCCACAGATACTTCCGCAGGGCTCTGAAAAAATAATACACCCATTAAATCCAATTTGTGGATTTAATGGGTGTTCTCCTTTTCACCCCCCCCCACTTGTTGACCTGTTGACTCGTAGACTCGTAGACTTCAGAAACTCGGCATGTCGGTGTCGAGGGGGCAGTTGATGAGATACACCTGCGAGCGAGCGCGGGTGATGGCGGTGTAGAGCCAACGGTAGAAATCGAGTTGAGTGAAAGCGTCGGGCATGATAGCCCCCATATCTATAAACACATTCTGCCACTGTCCGCCTTGCGCCTTGTGGCATGTGATGGCATAGGCGTATTTCACTTGCAGAGCATTGAAATACGGATTTTTCTTCAGTTCACGATAGCGGGTACGTTTGTCGCCTGTGAGTTCTGCCATCACCGAGGTGTAGAGCATCTCGCTTTGTGCGGCGGTGAGTGCTGGCGTGTCGCTGCTGAGGCAGTTAAGAATGATTTTCACGTCCATTTCGGTGTAGCCGTGGTCGGGAAACTCCACCGTCACGTTGGCGAAGTCGAGTCCATAGCGGCGCTCAATCTCACCCCACACACGCTTCACCCTCACCACATCGCCGTTGGCAATGAAGTCGATTTGTTCGTAGTCGTTCGCCCAATAGTAATTGTTTTTGCTCACCAGCAGCATATCATCGCTCACCAACTCATCCTCACGATAGAGAATACTGTTGCGAATACCGCGGTTGAAGAGCGTGGCGCGCTTATTGCTGCGTGTCACCACAATGGTCTCGCTCATGCCATCGCGGTCGTAACTGTCGCTGATGGTTTCGAGCAGAAACTCGCCCGTCACGTTGTCGATGTCGTCGAACCGCAGCAGTTCCAACTTCGGTGCGCACAGCACGCCGCTCTCCATCACATTTCGCAGAATGGTGGCGTTGAACAAAATGCCACTCTCTGCCGCCTGACGCGCAATTTGCTTCAGGTTCACGCTGTAGATTTGCAGGGCGTAACTGCGTAGAAATTCGGCGTTGAGGGCAGGACTTTCGCTTTGCCCCACAGGAGGCAACTGCGCCACATCGCCCATCAGCACCAGTCGGCAGCCGATGCCGCTATACACATAGTGGATAAGGTCGTCGAGCAATCGGCCTGTGCCAAAGAATGAGCCTTCGCTGCAGTTGGAAATCATCGACGCCTCATCTACGATGAAAATGGTGTCGGTATGCTTGTTCTCGGCAAGCGAAAACCCATCAGAGAGGTAACTGTTCTGGCGATAGATTTTGCGGTGGATGGTGTAGGCTGTATGCCCAGAATATTCCGTGAAAACCTTCGCCGCGCGCCCTGTGGGAGCCAGCAGCACCGTCTTGCGACCGCGACAGGTGAGCGCCTTCACAATGCCGCCAATCATCGAGGTTTTACCAGTACCGGCATAGCCATTCACCAGCATCACCGCCTGTGGGTGGCCGTAGAGCATGAAATGGGCAAACGCCGCCAGCAGTTCCATCTGCTCATCGTTGGGCTCGTAAGGCAGACAGTTGACCACTTCTGTGGCCAACTCAATGCTGCGTGCGTCTGTGGTGCTGACACCTTCAGGGAGTAAGTTATGCGTTTTCACTAAATCCATATTACAAATTTACAGAAATTTTGCTACAATCAAGCAAAAATTCATTATCTTTGCACTCGCATTTGTGGCGCAACGGCAATTTCGCATTGCCAAGAGCGCACGCGCAAATGGAGTGATGCTCGAGTGGCTGAAGAGGCACGCCTGGAAAGCGTGTAATCGTCAAAAGCGATTCGGGAGTTCGAATCTCCCTCACTCCGCACTTTTTCTAAAACACGCTAACGCCCACCCACGCGCCAGCGTGTTTTTTTATTTGAAAGGAAATGGGACAGGGATATATACATGTTTATACCGGGAATGGTAAGGGGAAGACTACTGCTGCCTTTGGACTGGCGATCCGTGCGTTGTGCGCTGGCAAGAATGTGGCGATTGGGCAGTTTGTGAAATCGATGAAATACAACGAGACTAAGGCGGAAGCACTGTTCAACGGCGCAAACCCCGACTTCGGGCGGCTGCATATCGAGCAGTTGGGCTATGGTTGCTGCCTCGACAGAATGCCCGATGAAAGGGATAGGCAATCGGCAAAAGACGGACTTGCCGTTTGCCGTAGATGGTTGCGCAGTGGCGAGTGGGACGTGGTGATTCTTGACGAACTCACTATCGCTACCAGCATGGAACTGCTGTCGGTGGATGAAGTGCTTGATTTGCTTTCGGAGAGGAATCCCGCCACAGAAGTGGTTATCACCGGCCGTTATGCGCCACAGCAGCTGATCGACGCAGCCGACCTCGTGACCGATATGCAAGAAGTGAAGCACTACTACACCCAAGGCGTGCTCTCACGCCCCGGCATCGACCGATAATAATGTGAACTAGGCTATATTCTTTGACTTGAGAGTAAAAAAAGAGGTTGTGCCAAAATTCTGGCACAACCTCAACATTTAGAAGTCCTTTTAAATATTATCTGCGGCAGCTTTAATGCGGTCGGATAAATCATACAATGCGCTTTTCAGCATTTGAGCCTCATCATCGCTAAACTTTCCGGTTCCGCCGTTACCGTCAATTCCGTCCATCTTGTGATAAAGCCAAGAACTTGACTTGCCGAAATACCTGCGGGCAATATCTCTCCAAGTGATTGACAGCAAAATATCACTCAACTTTGATTTCATCGTCTGTTCCATAATTTGTGAATATTTTAATTGTTTCGTTATTAATAAAGCCCTTTTAAGAACCCCTCTGCTTGTAGAGGGGTTCGGACGAATCATTTGTCCTCTTCGTCCGCTGGCGGCATTTCGACTAATTCGTCGAACAGCTGTTGAGCATACCAAACCAAATTCTCATATCCGTTAGGATAGGCTTTTCGGATATTCCTGATTGCTTCAATCAGCTCAAGCTCCGCATCATTTAAAAGGGCTTCGTTCATAACCTAAATAGTTTTTGAACACCACAAAATTACTACACTTTTTCGTACTAACCAAGTATTTACTACACTTTTTCGTACTAAACACACAAAAAAATAGCTCCACGATGTGGAGTATCGCAGAGCTATGTGCCTGAATTAACAGGCTAAGTCCTTTTAAATGATATGCAAATATACTGTCTTTTTTTGTTTCTCAAAAATTTTAATCGAAGAATTTAGAGGAGGGTGGAGCGTTTGTAGTCGGATTTTTTGATGATTTCGGAGGAGTTGGGCACTTGGCGTATCACGATTTTGTCCCAGCCGTTCTCGCCGATGTTTAACGATGCTTTGAATTGTTGCAAAGTGTCGTCGGTGGGAACGAATTGCACACGCTCAACTTTTGTCTGTTCTTCGGGTGGCACATCGCCAACGAGCCCTGATGTGCCTTTTTTATATCTGTAAACCGACACTTCCATCGACTTAATCATATAATCGGAGTTTGATGCATCGTATTCCATATCGAGGCGGCTGATAAGCGCATCTGTCACGTATTTTGAGACGATACGTGCGTTGTAGTTACTTGTAAGGCAAACGCTTAAATCTGCTATAGGATACGACACGTCGCAGCGTTTTTCAGAATTGCCACTTGTGAGTTGGGCTTGTCCGCTCATGGCTACCAAAATCGCCATAACGATAAAAGAGAAAAATTTTTTCATATTGTCCAGTAGTTTGTTAAAGTAATTAGATATTCACAAAGTTAAGTAAAACTTAGTGATGAAATGGCGTATTGGGCAGAAAATCGTAATTTTGTAGTTTTTTAACAAAACTCGATGCAGTCTTTTCGCTTTTCGATGCCTCTTAATGTGAGGCACAAAAGCCGAAACTGCTCACATGGATTTAAAAATGCTTATAGAAAGGGTGAAAGCAGACGATGCCGACGCTTTAAATACGGTTTACGAGGCGTATGTTCCGATGATGAGGAATGTGTGCTTCAGCATCACAAAAGCAGACGAGGACACGGTGAATGACCTCGTTCAGGACGCTTTTATCCTTGCTTATTACTCCCTTGAAAAACTGAACGACGAGGAAAAGTTTGGCGAGTGGGCAGCCGCGATTACTAAAAATGTGTCGCTCAAATATTTGGAGCGAAAGCGAAAGGTAAAATTCATGCCACTGTCCCACTACTTGGATAATATGAATGTGGAGAGTGGAGTTTCGGCTGATGCCGTGTTGGCAGAGAAAGAACTCATGCAACTCATCGACCGTTTGCCAGAGGGCTACGGCAAGGTGTTCAGAATGTCGGTGATAGAGGGGCTTTCGCATAAAGAGATAGCCGAGCGTCTGGGCATTGAGCCTCATAGTTCGTCGTCGCAGTTAGCGAGAGCAAAAGCCATGCTTCGGAAAATGATTAACCGACGAATGCTTGCCGTGATTTCGGCGATTATTGTCATGATTCCACTTTGCAAATACCTGTTCCAAAGGAGAGGCACCGAGGAAAAGAAAACGGTGACGGCAAAGGTGGAAGGCACAAAAGTGAAAAGCAAAAAAACGCAACACATTGCCACACAACCAAGTGTCACGCCTACTGTGTCGAACAATTATTTCACAAAAACATCCAATACCCCCCCCCCTCTGCCACAAGGCGGTGCGGATTTGGATTCGATGCCTAAAAATGCTATGCTTGAAATTCGCGACACGGCAATCAACATTGCTGTCGCAGTTCCTCCCACCGACTCTGTGGCTCGCGACAGCATACAATACAATATCCCAATTTTTGAAAACCACATGGCTGAAGATGGCTCAAAGAAGCACAAAAACAAGTGGCAACTGCTTGCCGCAGGCTCATTGGGACCCGCTTTGGTTCAAAACGCCTATAAACTGTTTGCCGGCATTGGTGACGACATCACCGACTCTCCTTCCACAGATATACCAAAAGTGATTTCCACCTGGGAAGACTATTACAAGTTTCTTGTGCGGAAAGGTGGCAAAGTGTCGCCCGATACTGCATCGCTGATAACCATCGCAGAGCACAACACAGGCAAGATTGTGGAGCGTGAGCAGCACGACAAGCCTATCACTCTGGGATTGGCATTAACGAAATCGCTGGGCAAGAATTGGAGCATCGAGTCGGGATTGCAATACTCGCTGTTGAAGTCTAATTTCACAATGGGCGAAGGCGCATACTATATCCAGCGCACTCAAAAAGTCCATTATTTGGGATTGCCATTCCGCCTATCCTACAAGTGGCTTCGCTCAAAACGATGGTCAGTGTATTCTTCGGCTGGCGTGCTGCTGAATATTCCTTTGGTTGGTGAGGCTAAAGAGCGATATGTGACCGACACCACAGTTCCATACAAGGACAGTTGGCACTTCACCCCATCGTGGCAATGGTCGGTGGGTGCAGGCGTGGGCGTGCAATACAATTTGTCGCCAAACTGGGGCATTTATGCCGAACCCACATTTAATTGGCACATACCCAATGGCAGTTCCATTCACACCATCTGGACAGAGCATCCATTCACGGTTACGGCTCCGTTTGGCGTTAGGTTCACTTGGTAAAATATGGTGACGTATGCAGTCTTTTAGGCTCTTGAGGCATCTTAAAGTGATAGAAGCACAAAAGTTTCTACTCACTAAATGTACAGCACAAAAAACTACTTACAAAACGGGGTGTTATACCTCAACAATATTTTGCGACCTCGCCACAAGAAATTGAGCACATTGATGCTCTACTCCACCACCAAATGCCAATCGCGCTGCAAGCATTGTTCCATTTGGCAAAAACCAGTAGAGCACCTTTCGCTTTCCGACATCAAAAAGATAATGGCAAGCAAGTGCGTGACACGAAACACCACGGTGGGGCTGGAAGGTGGCGAATTTATTCTCCACCCAGAGGCTGAGGCAATCATGGAGTGGTTTATGAACCATCACCCCAACTACACGCTTCTGTCGAACTGCCTAAATCCGCCAAAGGTAATCAATGCCGTGCGTCAGTACCGGCCGGCGCACTTGTATGTGTCGCTTGATGGCGACAAGGATGCGTATAAGGCGATGCGTGGGTGCAATGGCCACGACAAGGTGATAGAAGTGGTGGAGGCATTGAAAGATGAAGTGCCGATTTCGCTGATGTTTTGCCTCTCGCCGTGGAACAGCTTCGCCGACATGGACTATGTGATTGGCGTGGCTAAGCGCTATGGCATAGATGTGCGCATCGGAATTTATGGCACGATGGACTTCTTCGACACCACAGCCGAACTGCTCACCGCCGACATGGAGAATTATATCCAACACATTCCGCACAGCATACACGACACGGAAGAGAATTTCGATTTTGTGGCACTGTATGAGGAATGGCGAAACGGAAATCTCAAACTGCGCTGCCAAAGCATATTCAGCGAACTGGTGATTCACTCCAATGGCGATGTGCCGCTGTGCCAAAACCTTGATGTGAAGTTGGGCAATATACACACCTGCTCGCTCGACGACATATTCAACTCGCGCAACACTTGCAAAATTCAATGCAAGCACTCAAAGGAGTGTAACGGCTGCTGGATTAATTTCCACCGCAAATACGACCTGATATTGCTGCGGAATTTTGAGAATCTGTTGCCCAAAAGGCTGATAGAACTGTTCTACGGCAAATATCAGTGGACAAGCGATAAAAAAGAAACTTATCAACAATATTTCAAACGGATTGCTGACAGATGAAATATATCGAACATTTAATTGCACGCTACAAGCACTTGCGGAGCGTGAGGCAGCTGAGCCAGTCATACAAAGGGAAATATGCGTTTGTGGGCATAGGCAACCACAGCACCAACAACCTTTACCCTGTGCTCGACTATCTTCATGTGGGGCTGAAATACATTTGCTGCAAATCGCCCGACAAGTTGCCGCTCATCGAAGCCGCCTACCCGAATGTGTGTGCCACCACCTCGCTGGAGCGCATTTTAAGCGACGATGAGGTGAAGGGCGTGCTGGTGTCGGTTTCGCCACAAGCGCATTTTCATATCGCATCGCAGGTGATAAGCAGCGGCAAGGCACTGTTTGTGGAAAAACCACCATGCCAAACTCAAGAGGAATTGATGCGGCTGTTGAGTATGAGAATGGATGGAAAACACACACCTGTGGTAGTGGGGCTTCAAAAGCGCAGTGCTCCCGCTACCCGAATTTTGAAAAAGGAGTTGAAGAAGTGTGGTGGCTATATGAGCTACAACCTGAAGTATCTCACAGGCGCATATCCAGAGGGCGATGCCTTGCTCGACCTCTTTATCCACCCATTGGATTATGTCACATTCTTGTTTGGCAAAGCAGAGGTGTTGTGCGCTGAAAGGGTTGAAAACCACACATTGCTACTCACTCTCAAGCATGAAAAAGCCAGCGGTGTGCTCGAACTCTCCACAGGCTATTCGTGGTGCGACGCAAGGGAGAGTTTGACGGTCAACACCCATAAGGGCATTTACGAAATGGAACAAATGGAAAGTTTGCAATTCCGAAGCAAACAGTCCACGCTGTTGGGCGTGCCCATGGAGAAGGTTCTCCCAAAGCCTTCTGTCAGAATTGATTTGCTAAATAGAAATAATTTCGTGCCCACCATTCAAAACAATCAAATAGTCACACAAGGCTACTTCCACACCATCGAAAGTTTTGTTGATGCAGTGGAAGGCGGCACATCACCCACAGCGCAATCGCTGGAATCGATAATCGATACCTATTCGCTTTTGGAGGCAGTGCGTGCCTCACTCGGCATATAGCCGTATTCAGCTTTTGGGCATGTATTTGGTGTGGTCTTCAGAAGCTTCTTCGGGTGGAGTGGTTGGAACTGGTTCTGTGGATTGAGCTGGCTTTTGTTTAGTTTTTGATTCGAGGTGCGTGATTTCCTCTTGCAACTCTTTATGCACTTTTGTGATGCCCTCTTTGCTGCGGTGGAGACTGCGCTCAATGCTGTCGTCGATGGTGCGTTCAAGCGTTTGGTTGAACTTGAATGGGAAAAGTGAAATGATGCACGACACCAGCGACATCCACATCAGCATGTTGCTTGCATAGTAACCGATGTTCAGTTCCTTCACCTTGAAGCCCTCCATGCGTGCGGCTTGGTCGCCGATGAGTTCAGGGTCGTGGTTCAGGTCCCAAGTCTCGAAAAATAAATCGGGCTTGCTGAAAAACACAATGCCTGTAACGATTATGGCTGCGGTGACCACACCCCAATAGCGGTGCTTGTTGGAGTTGATAGCCACGCCAGCGAAGCAGGCGATGAATGGGAGTAGTGCGAATATAGTTTTCAGTAAACTGAAATTTTCTGTTATAAGTCCTGCCGAGTAACTTAACCCCGTGATACTTCCAGCGAGGTCCATCGTGCGGAAAGGCAGAAACACGTAGCAAATGATAGCTGCAATCAAGAGTATGTTGGTGATTGGTTTCATTGTCGTAGAGGATATAGGCTATACTTATATTTATATTGTATATTGTTTGCGAATATAGCCATTTTTTTCTAAAAATGCAAATTTCACCCCACCGACCATGGTGAGAAAATCTTGAATAATTCATCAATGCAATAATTCGAAAACGCGAAAATTCAATTCTTCGAATATTTCTAATTGGGGATAGGTGTGGTAGGGACGCGATACTTCGCGTCCGCGCCAAATAATTGATATTCAATATGGTATTACTATTATGGGCGGACGTGATGTATCGAGAGCACTGAAAAAGTAAAAACAACTTTCAGATTGAAAGTTAATAACGGAGAAATAGCCGTTTTACCCTTCTTTTTCTGCCTATCATAGCCTTATTGAGGCGATTTGTGGAAAGAAAAGTTATAAATCGTAAGCATTTTTCGTTTTGGTCTTTAAAAAACTGGACTTTTTCAGTGCTCTCGATGTATCACGTCCCTACCGGGTTTGGTTTTCGCTGAAGGCGAACTGTTTTTTATGTTTTTGTTTCTGTGCCCCCAGTATTTATCCACTAAATCTGGGGTTGGGGCAAAAAAATTAGTGGCAGTTTCACAACTCCCACTAACACTAAACCTTAAAAATCTAATTCTATGAAAAAACTTACGACAAATGTACACCACTTTATTGATTTGCACAAGAGTTTTTCCAATTTTTTTTAATATTTTTTCAAAATGATTGAAAATTTATGGATTTTTGGAGTTTTCAGAAAAAAATACCTACCTTAGCACCATATATCAAACGCTATTTGAACCGTATGCCCCGATTTGAATTAAATATCCTCGGCTGTGGCTCTGCCACGTCAACGCTTCGCCATTTGCCCACATCACAAGTGCTGAACGTTCGCGACAATGTAATGATGATTGACTGTGGCGAAGGCGCCCAACTTGAAATGCGTAGGCGGAAGCTGAAATTTGCCCGACTGACCAACATTTTCATCTCGCATCTGCATGGCGACCACTGTTTCGGTTTGCCCGGATTACTATCTACTCTGGCGCTACTTCAGAAGTCGAGCAGCGTGACGGTGCATATTTTTGAGGACGGCGCGGAAATGTTTCGCAGCATGATGGATTATTTCTGCCGCGATAGGTGCTACGAGTTGCGTTTCAACGTCATCACGAAAGAACCCCATGTGATTTATGAAGATTCTGCCATCACGGTGCGCACGTTTCCGTTGCGCCATCGTGTGCCAGCCGTGGGCTTCGTGTTTGAGGAAAAGGCGAAGATGCGGCATGTGAATGCCGAGGCGGTGCGAGCCTTTGAGGTGCCGCAGCATTTTATGAATAGTTTGCGCCAGGGCATGGACTACGTTACGCCTGCCGGGGTAGTGATTCCGAACGAGAAATTGACCACCGCCGCCGATGCATCGGTGAGTTACGCCTACGCCAGCGACACCACTTACAGCGAGCGAGTGATACAGGCTGTGGAGGGCGTGGACTGGCTGTATCACGAGGCCACTTATGGCGATGAGTGTGAGGCGCAAGCGCGTCAGCGATTCCACAGCACGGCACGCTATGCCGCCATGGTGGCGAAAGAGGCAGGTGTGAAGCAACTCATTTTGGGCCACTACAGTTCGCGCTATACCGACGCGCGCCCCCTTCTCCAGCAAGCGCAAGAAGTGTTCCCCGCCACCCGACTGGCAAACGAGGGCGATTGCATCGATCTAATGAACTATTAAACCCCAAAACGATAACGCCATAACGTAGGGACATGCCTTCGGCATGTTTCCAATGCGTTGATACATTGCTGTTTGCATTGAAACACACCGAAGGCATTATGATGCATATTGCATTATCTGGTTTTTAGTTACCTATGGTGAGGTTGGTGTAGAAGCGGCCGTTTTGGTCGGTGTAGTAAGTGAGGGTGACATAACCTTGACCTTCACCACCCCACCAACTCACGGTACCCTCGTAAGGAGTGGTGCGCGCATCTACTGGGCTGCCATAGGTTCCACAAAGTGTGTTGAAGAGGCGGTTGTACATCGCAAGGTCGCGGAATGCAAACGAATTGCTGAACATTGCCGATGCAAGTCCGCCGCCAGGCGCGTAGTTGAGCATCACGTTAGGCCAACTGTAGTTGAGCATTGGCACATCACGGAGATAAATCACATTGTCGTAGTAGCCATCGATATTGTAGCCGTAGGTGAACAGGTGGTTGATTGACACCGAGAACACTGTGCCGAACTGAATGCCGAGCACACGGTAGATGCGTGGTGCCGAACTATACCATACCCATCCTACTGGAACCACTGGGCGATGCACTACCCAAGGTGTTGGGCGCCATGGGCGATATGGTGGACGGCATGGGTGGCTCCAACTCCAACTGTTGTGGCGATAGTAATCGTGGTAGCGACGGTTGAACTGGTTGTCGTAGCCACGAGGATTGCTGTGGTGTGGGTTGTGGTAGCCTGGACGACGACCATCGTAGTCCCTGCCATAGTCACGGTGTCCACTGTAGTGGTTGCCATAATTGCCGTTAGGACGGTCGCCACGGTCGTTGCCGTAGTGGTTTCCGTTATTACCATAGTTGTTGCCGTTAGGGCGATCGTCACGGTTGTGGTTGCCATTGTAACGGTTGCCTACACCGCTCTGAACCCCACTGTTATCGCTACGCTTTGGCGGTGTGACGGTGCCATAACCCGGACGCTGCTGCACTGTGCCAACACTTTGCTGACGATAGTCTTGAGTGGGACCAGCATTGTGGCGTGGTGGTGTGGTATTGTCGCTGCGCTTAGAGGGCGTGGTGGTGCCATAACCCGGACGCTGACGCACTGTGCCCACATTTTGCTGACGATAGTCTTGAGTGGGACCAGCATTGTAGCGTGGAGGTGTGGTATTGTCGCTGCGCTTAGAGGGCGTAGTGGTGCGTTCTGCCGAACGTGGTGTAGCACGTTGCGCCTGCACAGCAGTACGTCCCGCCGAACTACTGGCGGCACGTTCGTAACGCTGTGGCGTGGCTGTTGAACGACCTTGCGTGACATTCGACCTGCCATAAGACGAACGGCTCTGTGGGGCAGTAGAGCGCCTTTCTGAGGTTGTGGCCCTACTTTGCTGCACGGAAGGACTTTGGCGAGTACCACCAAATCCACCGCGACGGCCTTGTGCGAAAGAGTTCACACTCACTGCCATGCCACCGATAAGCATGAGCGAAAGTATCGAGTTGCGGAGTGAAAGAGTTGTCATAAGCATATAGTATTGTGTACAAGCAAATGTACTGGTTTCAAATTCCTTTTGCACTTTAGACTCCCCCATCAACAACTTGGTTTAACCCCCACCCCATTTTTACAAATTTTTATAACAAAAAAAGTGGGGACGGTGTGGATGTGCCGTTCCCACTTTTTGGTTAGGTTAGTTATTTTTTGGGGGTTATTTCAGAATCTGGTTGATGAGGGTGGTGACGTCTGACACGTTGATTACGCCGTCGGCGTTGAGGTCGCAGAGTTCGGTGGGGAACGATGCGGTGCCCAGAATCTGGTTGATGAGGGCGGTGACGTCGGACACATCTACTGTGCCGTCGCCGTTTACGTCGCCAATTTTAGCCACCTTCTTATACACGAATGAGCGTGTGGTGCCGTAGTCGGTGGCGCGGAGTGTGCCGCCTGTGTCGATGTACGACGATTTGGCACGCACATAATACGTTTTGCCATCTTCGAGCAGCACATTGTTCACCTTCAGTTCGCCGAGGGTGAGGGTGGTGGCGTTTTGATAATTTTTCATTGTTTCAACGAATCTTGCGCGTCCCCATGATGTGGCTGACGAACTGATTTCCACAATCATGTTTTCGGCTGCCACTTGGCGTTCGAGTTCAATTCGCTGGTTGCTGTTGAGCGTGGCGCCATTGGAAGCAGGGGTCACAAACTTTGGTGCTACCGATTCACCGTAAACGGTGGTGAACTCCACAGTTTTGCTCACCTCGTTGCCGAGGGTGATGCGTACATAATAGCGTGTGCCACAGTGGAGAATGTAGAGTGGCACAGCGATTTTATTTTCGGTGCTCACGCCGCTGAACACGGTCTTGCCGTCAGCAAAATTCTCATCGGTGCTGATTTCCACCTTCACCTCATCTGAGCCAGTGTTGGTCCAAAGAATGGTGGGGGCGTTGGGCACATCTTGCATCAAATTGGTTGGATAGGTCACTTCCAGGCGGTGAGGAGTAAACGCGCGTGCTGCGCTGATACCGTCGTTGAAGTTGAGCGCACAGGCGTGCACTCTCCAATAGTGCTTCACATCGCTGCTTACGCCCTCAAACGAGGTGGAAATGGCGGTGGTGTCGGTCGTGGCGAAAGTGTGGGTCACGTGCTTGAAGTCGGCATCGTCGGCAATCTCCACAGCATATTGCGAAGCACCCTTCACGCTGTGCCAAGTGAATGTGAATGGGTCGCTCACCTTTGCACCTTCCTCTGGCGAAATCAGCACAGGGGCTTCGAGGGTGGCATCTTGCGCGCCGAGGAACTTGGCGGTGTATTCGTTGCCGTAGCGGTCGAGCACGCAGATGGCGTATTGATAGCCGGCGCGATAGTTTTCGGGAATGGAGTATCGGGTGTCGTAGGTGATGCCGAGCAGATATTGCACATCTTTCTTAAATTCGGATTGTGGCACAGATTCGGGCACGGCATACACGGTGTAGCGCACATTGTCGAAGCCCGTCCACGACAGGTCGTAAGCCACCTTGCTCACATTCGACACGGTGCCGGGGTTGGTTGCCGATTTCCATGTCATGGCTGGTGGAAGCGCAGGGTAGGCATATACGGTGCGCTTCAAATAGTGGGCAAACGATTCTTTTGCGCCGAGGTTATAGAGGTATTTGCATGAATAGTAGATGCTGCCTGGGGCGTTGTCGTAGTTGGTCTCGCGGTTCATTTCCACCTGAGCCACATATTCGTCGTAAGAGGAGCTGTTGGGACCGCTTGCCTTTGTGGCAGGAGCCATCTCGCCCTTGCTTGCGCCGGTGAGCGACTCAAGACTGTGAGAGATATACACGTGGCGGCCAAACTTATGCGCCACCTTGCCCCACCAAGGGGTGATTTTGGCGTAGTCGGCTACGCTGTAGCCTCTGGTCCAGTAAACCTGTGGCGACATGTAGTCGATGGTCTTGGCTTGATACCATGCGATAGGGTCGGAGAAAATGCTGCTGTATTGCCAATCGCTACCAGGACATGGGTCGATACCGTATTTCTTCGCCACCGAACTACTGGAGCAAGCCACGCCAGCAGGCGAAATGCCATAACGCACCCAAGGCTTCACGGTTTGAATCATATCGTAAACGGCTTTCACCATGCGGTTCACGTTGTCGCGTCGCCAGTCGCCGAAGCTCAGTTTAGTGCCTGAATTTTTCCATTCCGAGTAGTCGCCAGCCGAACTGTTGGTGGGAATGCCGCTGGGATAGAAATAGTCGTCGTAGAGAATGCCGTCCACATCATAGTTGGTGATAATCTCGCGGCACACATTCACAATGCGGTCGATGGTCCACTGCTGTGCAGGGTCGAGGATTGTGGTGGTGGTTTGACCATTGTTGTGCGAGAGTAAGTGACCGCTATTCTTCAACTCCTGGTCCAACTCGGTGTCCCAGTTTGCGCCTGTGGAGAAGCGGTAGGGGTTCACCCATGCATGGCACTCCATGCCGCGCTTATGGCAACCGTCCACCACATAACCCAGAGGGTCGAAGCCTGGGTCTTTGCCACGGGTGCCGGTCAGATAACTCGACCATGGCTCGTAGCTTGATTTGTACATGGCGTCGCACATGGAGCGAACTTGGAAGTTTACTGCGTTGAAATTGTTGTTGGCGAGCGAGTCGAGCATACGGTCGAGCTCTGCCATTTGGGTTTCTGCCGATTCGCCGGTTTTAGGCCAGTCGAGAGCCCACACAGTGGCTACCCACGCCGAGCGGAATTCACTTTTCGCCACATTGTAAGCGAAGCCGTTGAGGGCTGAAAAAGCAATAATTGTGGCAAGTGAAAAAAGTTTTAGTCTAATGTTTGTCATAATGGATTGTAGATAATATTCTGCAAAGATAACCGATTTCCCCCGATTCCCGAAATTTTCGCCCCACTTGTTGACTCGTAGACTTGTTGACTCGTAGACTTTTTTTGGCTCAATGGAAAAATACTGGGGACTGAAACAAAAACATAAAAAAACAGCCTTTTAGCGATGCCAGTGCTTCGCACCTGTCGTTAGTGCTGTGG
>ERZ1026780.940-NODE-940-length-20785-cov-30.118234_pt1 | contig 20785 bp, 9 predicted proteins | sample MGYA00380126_ERZ1026780 | MGnify/ENA primary metagenome ERZ1026780 (study PRJEB33269, sample SAMEA4719762) | human gut metagenome | biome: human-associated habitat; feature: organic feature; material: feces | place: Cameroon | collected 2013-10 ... | reverse complement strand
TCGGCAGCGTCAGATGTGTATAAGAGACAGTAATGATTATTAGTAGGATGATAGAATATAATAGATTAATTTTGATGTAGATATCTTTTAATATTCATACCTATATTATATCAAAAAAGATAGGTGGTCCAAAAATTAATTTTTTGCACGGGGGGGGGGGGTTAATATGATATAATAATTATGTTGTTTTTATAAATAAGGGAGGAAGGGATGAAGAAAAAATTTTTAAATTCAGTCGTTTTTGGAATTTTATTTTTAGCAATTTTACCAACAGCGCAAATGTATGCAGCTGAAGTAAATGATGGGAAAATGAAAGATAACGAACGATTAGAACAATTATTGAAACAGAACGAAAAAGTTGATGAGAGTGTTGTAATTTCTGCACACGGTTTTGTTGTGGATAATAGCGACATTCTTACAGCAAAAGATGTTTTAAAACAATCTGATGCTAAAGCAACCAAAGATAATCAGATTGTTAATGTCGATGTAAATGAACAAGATTTAAATGCTGTAAATAGTATTGATAGTGTTGGAGGATACACTAGTGTTCATTTAACAGTTCAAGATACTAATATAGATTATAAAATTTTTGTAGTTAAAAGAGGAAGTAGTGTAGGAGCCAACGAAAAAGGAGCTATTGTTGTAGATTCTAATTTGTTTGACACTAATGACTTTAATGAATATAGAGATAATAATCAATTAGAAGAAAAAACATTAGAACTATTAAAACCTAAGTTTATTGATTATGCAAATAACAAAATAGAAACTGTTGGTTTTTCGATAAATAAAGATAAAGACCACGCTACGATTAGCAAGAATGGTGTATCTGTAACAGTTAAGGTTGTTGATATGCCCAGTATAGACCCAAGATGTCCAGTATGGGATGATGGAACCTTATATAGTATGTTACAACGTGAAATTAAATTACCTGATCCTCAAACAATAGGAATTAGTAATGCTAATGCTTATTTGGATCAAACTAAATCTAGTGCAACAGTGATGCACGTAAGTGATCAAGATCAGTTGCAAGCAATTTTTAATGATCGAAATACACCAAACAATACTGTAATATACGTTGATAATGATTTTACAATTAGTAAACAAATTGAAATAAAATCAATGAATAACAAAAAAACATTCACATTTACCGGAGATAATCCAACAGTTAATGTTGTAAAAACTACTGGTTGGGCAACATTTAATTTAAATGCTAAAGGTGTTGTGTTAAATTTTGACAACATTACTATAAGCGGTACCTTACCTGCTGGTGCAGCAAAAAATGGAGGTTATAAAAACCAAGAACCGCTAAATTATGGATTTATTCGTTTGGCTAACCACAGTAATGCAATTAACACTTTTGATAATTTTACATTCAAAAATTATCAAGCTGTTAGAACAAGTGCTGTAAACGCAGCGTTTGTATATGGTGATGCGGGGACTTGTGATAATCGTGTTAATTTAGTTGGAGGAACATTTGAAAATAATGCGGCAGCCAGTGCTTTAGTGCGATTTTATGATGGTTCAGCGAATTTAATTCGTCTATATAATCCAACAATTCAAAACAATATTTCATTATGTGACGCTTTAATTGCTATTGACAGTGGTTCTAACCGTAACTATATTGCCTTATTAGGAGGTAAGATAGTTGATAATTATAATAATGGTAGTTGGTATAATATTCGAGGAGTTACTAACCCATTAAATCATGTAGATAAACAATATAATTATTATACTGGGACTATGGAAGTTCATGATAATAAAGTAGTTAATTTAGAGTCTAATCAAGAATTATACGATTCAAATTTAGCACAAATGTGGAACCCAAATGAAAATATGAATAATGCTGCACCAAAACGTGCACTTAATAACTTAACACCGGATTCACAACTAAGTGTTGGAGTGGCGCGTGGTTATGCTGGTCAAGCTGGTGATTTAGATACATTTTATGTAAAACGAGTAGATAATACTAATTCAATGTATGCCAAATATGCTGGAGTACCATTAGCTCAACTAACTTATTCTAATTCACAATACGCTAGCCAATATCAATTCGATGGAATTGCCCAAGGTTTAAGTAATGATTGGGAAAAAGGTTATAGTGGTAATGGAACAATCACAGATAATGGTGGTTATAAAGTAGTTGAAAAACGAGTAGATCAAGGTTCTTATGCTGTGTTAACGAAAGCATATATTGATGTAAATCTTGTGGTAATAAATGGTTCTAACCAATTAAGTGCTAATACATACACTATCCCTAATATTGAAGATGCTAAATTACCATATACAGCACCTGAAGGGTATAATGTTAAACGTATATATGTTAAGTCTAATACTGGTTCGGGTTTAGGTCATGATGGTTCACAACCAGAATTACAATTAGCGGACAATAAAATTGGATTAAATCCTAATAATAGTGAAAAAACACCTACTAGTATGGAAGTAGTAGTGGAAGTTGAACCAATACGTCAAGCATATACAGTAGTTTTTGATAAAAATGCTCAACCTAACACATCAGCGATTTCAGGAACTATGGAAAATCAAGTTATTGATATTGATCAAAATGAGGAATTATCAATTATTGCTTTTGAACGAGAAGGATATGATTTTAAAGGATGGAATACGAAAGCTGATGGTAGCGGAAATAGTTATACAAATAAGCAAGTTGTTAATAACCTAGCAGCAAATGGTGAAACTATTACATTATATGCACAATGGCAAGCATATAATTACACAGTTGAATTTAATGGAAATGGTGCGACAAATGGAAGCATGAATGATCAAGTATTTACATATGATCGAGAAGCAACAGCTTTAGCTAGTAATGCCTTTAGTCGTGAATATTATACATTTGCTGGATGGAGCACATCAAAAGATGGAGCGGTTGTATATCAAAATGAGCAGCAAATTAGAAACTTAACAAATGTTAATAATGGTACTATTAATTTATATGCTGTTTGGACTAAAGAACCGATAATATATACTATTAATGCAACGGATTTTGAATTGAAACGTTCACAGTTAGCAAGTTTCGATGCTAAGCAAGCAATTGCACGTGCAAAAGCAACAGCTACTGCAGATGGTCAAAAGTATAACAATATTATTGTTGATGAAGAACAATTAAGTTCAATTAAAAATAATGACATGTTTACTAACACATTACCGTTAAAATTTAGTGTTAAAGACGATATATCAAAAAATATAACAATTAATGTTAATTTAACAGATGATCGATTGATAAATGCTAACAATGTATCCGTACTAATTAGTAAATTACCATCTCTAACCAACGAAGAAATATTTGAGTTAGCTAATGTTAGTGTTGATCAAGAAACAGAAAATAAACAGTTGATGGTAAGCGGTTTAGATAATGCAATTGCAACAAATAAACCGGGAATATATCCAGTTACGTTTACAATTGCAAATAGTAATGTATCTAAACAAATTAATTTAACAGTGATAGATGAAAAATATGAAATTAAAGCTAATAATATAAGCATTAATTACTCACAACTACCAACAATAACACAACAAGATATTATTAAAGCAAGTGGTGCACAGTTATTGATGAATGGTGTTGTACTACCCACACCAGTGGCAGTTACTGATAGTAGTTTAAAAGCATTACAAAATATGACAACTTTCGAAGCAACAAAAACAATTGATTTAGAAGTTCCTGGTAAAGCAAATGCTTCTATTGAAGTAAATATTATAGATGATCGCAAAATAACTGCGCAAAATGCCAAATATGATATCGATGATATTAAAACACTTAGTCAAGAACAACTATTAACATTAACTAAGGCAACAGTAAATCCCCAAATGGATACTAATAATTTAATGATTGTTAATATGGCTGATATTAATAAAATTACAGCAACAGGAGATTATCAAGTTATTATTGCATTGGCAAACAATCCAAGCAATAAAATCACAGTTAATTTAACAGTTTATGATGATAACTATCAACTCGATGCCACTAGTTTTGTGGTTAATACTAATGATGCTTCGCAATTAGATGATACAAAAGTTATCAATTTGGCAAAAGCAAATATTATTAATAATTATTATAATGATAATATTGTGGTTGATCAACAACAATTAGCCACAATTAAAGATGCTAAAGTTGGTGTTTATCCATTAACATTTAGTTTAACAAAAGATAAATCAATGATAAAAGAAGTTAATGTAACGGTAACTAATGAAAATAGTTGTACTATTACAGATAATGTCTTAATTTGTGGTAATGATATAAGTGTTAAACGATCAGAATTGAATAAATTTGATGAACAACAATTTAAAGAATTAGCACAACCGCAAGCATATGATATGTTAACTCGTAGCCAACTTCAAGTTAATGTTAATCAAGACAATATTGCTAGTGTAAAAGCAATGCAGCTAGATAGCGTGGAAATTAGTGCATCAACTAATAATCCATTACGTGCCATTGATGCTGAACGTACTGCAAAACACAATGTGGCAATTAATATAATTAACAACATTAAACCAAACGTGGTTCCTCAGGAAAAACCACAACAACCGACTCAACAATCAATGCCAAAGCCAACACCTACTAGTGTTGCAACAGCAACCATTAGCATTACAGGCGGATTAGTTGTAATGATTGCTATAGCACTAATGCTATTGAAAAGAAAACAAAAATAGTCGACAATTAATTAGTTAATGTACGGAAGTTAATATGAAAGGAAAATATGGAAAACAATGTGATTAAAAAAATAGTTTCTATTTTTGGTTTATTTGTATTGGTGGCTGCATTGCTGCCTTTACAACAAATCAAAGCAGCAATTATTAATAACTCAGGTAATACAATGGGGATTAAAGACCCATATAATTATACGCAAAATAATCAAGGTTTCTATCCAACAGGTGGAACCCATGAATATGGTAACGGTAATCAAACCAACGAAAATATATATAATCCTAATTATGAACAAAACCCAAGTCCTTCGGGCGGAACAACTTCAAATATCTTAGGGACAGGAAATCAAAGTTTTGGTAATGGTTACTTAGATTTTGGAGACAACAGTACAGGTAAAGGAAATCTAAAAAAAACAATTGAACCAACAGATAATCCGGATGAATATAAAGTTATATTAGACACAATTGGAGATATGACAAATAAAAAAGTTGATATTATGTTTGTTTTGGATGCCAGTAGTTCAATGGCTAGAACGCCACAGGGTCCGTACCCAGGACAAGGTGGTATGCCCGCGAACGCACCGACAAGATGGCAGAGTTTAAAAGCCGGTCTTGGACAGTTTGTTAAAGACTTGGAGCAAACACCCGCCGACGTTCAGGTTGGAGCTGTACGCTACGGTACGGTAGGGACCCCAGACGATCCATTGAAAGAACCTGACAAAGCAAATCCTGCTGTAAAAGGTTATGCAAAGGCTGCTAAGTATAGTAGCGGAACTTTTTTTACGAAAAATTATAATGATTTTCTAAAAAACCCGGTTGTTAACGATGAAGTTAGAAAAAATCCCGTGTCAGGTACACCGACAGCATTAGGTTTAGATGTGGGAATTAGTAATTTATATGATTCAAATGCAGGTGCAAGACCTGACGCATATAAAATTATTATTACTATTACCGATGGTGCAAGTACATTGTATCCTACTGACAAATATGCTAAATGTGACAGTAATTATTGTACTCCTCAGCAATCTGTATCTAAAATAACTAGCAAAGTGGCTAATGCCAATTCTGTTACCTATACAGCAGATAAAAGTTTATTTGCTGGCTATGGTATTGTTTATGGTCATTCGGTAGCTGCACAACGACCTAATGCTCAGTTCCAACAAAAAGGAACTTTAGAGACTTTTTATCGATACACTGTTCCGTTTTATGAAAATCGCAATTCTTATATTGCTAGTCAACAATCGAATGGAAAATCAGGTCGTGAATATTCACTATGGGCTGCAGCGCCAACAGTTAATGATGAAGAATGGCCAGAAGATTATTGGAACGCAAAGAATGAAGCCAATAGAAAAGAAATTGGGTTAATAGGTATAAATGGATCTGCAGATGCTTTGGATTCAACAACTATTTATCAAAAAATTAAAGAATATTTTCAACTTTCGTTACACCCGTCTATCTTTAATGCTACAATGACCGACCCATTAAGCGATTATGTTGAATATATTCCAAATAGTTTAGTTACTAGTGCTTTAGGGCTAAAAGATGGTGTGTTAACTCCATACGATATTAATAATCCTGCTTATGCTACTATAGCTAAAGCTGCAACCACTAAGTATGATCCACTAACCAACTCTTTTGTTACTACCCCTTTAACTTTAGGGAAAACTGAACAGTATGGTAGAGAAGGTTATCGCATTGAATACAAAGTTAAAATTAAAGACCAATTTAAAGATGGTACTTTCTACCCTGCCAATAAAACTACAGTTTTAAATAACCAAGGAACAATTGCTGGAGATTTATATTATACTGTTCCAAGTTTAAAAGGGCAACCAAAAGAGTCTAAGATTCATAAAAATATATTAGTCAACGGACAGTTAATTGAAGATTACACTATGGTATCTGCCGATGAAGAAGTAAACTTTATAGGTACGGCATTATTTAGTTCAGATAAAGCAATAACAAGTCTAAATATTGAAGATCAACTTGATCCACGTTTTGTGTATGTAGATAAAAGCTATTATGTTTATCTGGCAGATGATAATTCTGATATCACAAGTAAAGGAACATTATCTACTGCAAATGGCAATTTGGTTTGGAATGTGAAACCAAATGAAGTTTCTTCCTTTTTAGGGAAAAAAGTTTATGTTTCATTCAAGGTAAAACTTAAAAATCCTGAGCAAGTTGACCAAATGCAAGGTGTTAAGATACCGAATAAATTGGCGATTAACCAAAATGGGAATAAGATTGAATCTAACCAAGTTACCGTAACACCGCCAATAACACCTAGTTCAATCACAAAAACTATTCCAACACAAGATGGAATTCAACATAGTAATATAGTGGATAAAGATGGAAATTATCAGTACGCTGGTAATATTTATGTTGTGAATAAAGAATTAACAACTTTAACGTTCGCAGATGATTTAGATGATAGATTGACATTCAAAGATTTTCATATCTATATTGGAACAGATGCTAGTGGCGAAGAAATCACACAATTAGGAACTGTTCAACCGGCTTCAGGAACTAAACCTGCGGTTGTAAATTGGACAACAAACAATGCTGATCTATTAGCTAAAATCAATGGTCAAAAATTATATTGGACAATGGGTGTACAATATGATTTAAGTAGTGAAGATAATTCACAAATAGACAATAAATATCAATTATCAACTACAGATAAAAACGGGGCCAACGAAAACTTAGAAAGTAACAAAGTTACTGTATATCCACCAACTACAATTACTAAAAACAATGTAGAACCGGGTGCTGGTGGCATTATTAATTCTCAAGGTGACTTAATTTGGAACGGTGATATTAAAATTAATAACAATGTTTATTATAAAGATCCAAAGGATCAAAAAGAATATGTTGGTCAAGTACAATTTAAAGATTATTTAGATCCACGTATTAAAGATGTAACATTTAAAGTATATACTTCAAAAGATAAAACAACAGAAATTACAAGTTATGGTCAGTTAACAGGACAAGAAGGTGTAACAGATAATCCACAGCAAAGTCCTAACCCAGCCAATGTATTGGTTTGGACAGTAGATGCTGCACATGTTAAAGATGTAGCAGGGAAAACTTTATATTGGGAATTAAATGCTAAATATGATTATCAAAAAGCTGGAGATAATGTTGATAAAGTTGATAATGTGGCTCAAATTATTACAACTCCGATAAAAACACCCGTAAATCCAGATCCAATCCCAGAAAAACCTTCTGATAAAGCAGAAAGTGTGTTACCACCAACAAAAAATGGAATTACTAAAAATGTTATTGCTGGGACAGATGGGAATTCAGTAATTGAAGGTAATGAAGTTACTTATGGTGGGCAATTAACGGTTAGTAACAATGTTTATAACCAAGCAGAAAATAAAGCAGGTACAATTGTCTTTAATGATACAATGGACAACCGTTTATCGTTAAAAGGCAATATTATTGTTACATATGATAACGGTGGTCAACAAGTTGATGTATCAACTTATTTTGGTCAACCACAAGTTGTTGAAAATGGGCAAACAAAAACATATACATGGACTGTTAACAACCCAGCACATATTAAAGAATTGGCTGGTAAACGTTTAAATTGGCAAATGGTAACAACGTATACCGAAGATCCTAATAACACAAGTGTAATGAATAATAAGGCAGATGCCGTAATTACACCTGCACCAAGCACTATTGACCCTAACCCAACACCAGACAAACCAACAACACCTAATGTTCCGGTTTATCCGCCAACTAAAGTTACAAAACAAAGTGAAGGTTTAGAGGTAGGAGATTTTATTCCTAGTAATGGGGTATATAAATATAAAGGAACAATTAATGTAACCGATCACCCAGAATTAACTAAATTTGTATTTAGTGACCAATTAGATTCAAGATTAACATTTAAAAAATTAGTGATTAAAGATGGTGATGTTGATATTACCAACAAAGGTGTCGTTGCACCAAATAATGAAACTGCAGGAGGTCCAACAGTAACTTGGACAGCAACTAATAACATTAATGATATTAGAGGAAAACAATTAACTTGGGAATTGGAAGTTCAATATGATACAACAAGCCCTAATATGGGGGTTGTGAATAATCAAGCAACAACTTCATCTACGATCAAAGATAAAGAATATCCAGCTCAAAGTGAAATTGTACCGGCATATCCTAAACCACAAGTTACAAAAGACAATGTTACTCCAGAAAGTTTTGGAACAATTGGAAAAGATGGTGTAGTAAAATACCAAGGTAAATTAAGTATTATTGATAAAGATTTAACAAATGTTACCTTATCTGACCAATTAGATTCTCGATTAACGTATCAAGATGGTGGATTGGTAATATTAAATGCACAAGGACAAGACATTACTAATTATGGACAAATTACAAATGTTAATAATAAGTTAAGCTGGGTGGTGACAGATCCTACTAAACTAGCTTTACTTAAAGGACAAACATTAACATATACTTTAACATTAAGTTATGATCTTAACAGTGAAAACATGAATCAAGTAGATAATACAATTAATTTATCTCAAACACCAGCACCGAAACCTGGTGAAGGACAACAACCACCAGTAGAATCAACAGACCCTGCTAATCCTATTTATCCGCCAAACAAAATTACTAAAAATGTTACAGGTGGTGTTACAGACAATAATGTGATTAATGGTAGTGAAATTACATATGGTGGGACAATGCATGTTAATAAACACATTTACATTGATGGAGCTAATCCACAAGGTAAAGTGGTGTTTGTTGATGAAATGGATTCACGTTTAACATATAAAGAAAATTCATTGCGCATTATGTTAAATGGTCAAGATGTTACGAGTTATGGTACAATAGCCACTTCTACAAAAGATGGTAAAAATGTTTTAACTTGGACAGTTGAGAAAAATGACCAACATTTACAAGCATTAGCTGGTCAAAAATTAGATTGGTCAATGACATGTACATACCAAGATAATGGTACAGTTGGAGTTGTTAACAATGAAGCACAATTAACAACTAATCCTGGTACTATTAATGGTAAACCCGGAAAACCTGATGTTACAGATAAACCAATAGTTCCGGTATATCCTCCAAGTAAAATCACTAAAACTTTAGGAGACAATTTAAAACCAGGAGACTTTATTGATCCTGCAAATCCTTCATACACTTATAGAGGAACTATTTTAGTTGAAGATCAAGATTTGGCTCAATTAGTGTTTACAGATAAATTAGATGCACGTCTAAGTTTTGTTGACTTTGATATTAAATTCCAAAACAATTCAATTAAAGATCGTGGACAATTAACAGGAACTACTCCAGCAGCAGGAGCTAATGTTGTATGGACATTGTCAGATAAAGAATTATTAAAACAAATAAAAGGTCAACCATTAACATGGGAAATGACAGTTAAATTTGACTATAATCAACATAATATGGCACAAGTAGACAATACTTCTTCGGTTACCACAACACCAGTAGATAAGCAACCAAATAAACCTGTTATCACTCCGCCAGTAACAACATATCCTGAAGGAAACATTGTTAAAGATAACATGAATCCACCAGGAAATTCAATTATTCCGCAAGATGGAAAAATTAGTTACAACGGAACTATGAATATTGTTGATAAAGAATTACAAGAAGTTGTATTTAGTGATCAATTAGATCCGCGTTTAACTCTAGATTCATTAACTGTGTTAGTTGATGGGCAACCAGTAAACGGAACATTGACGCAAGAGAAAAATGATTTAGGAACTCTTGTTAAATTCACAATTACTGATGCGCAAGAATTAGCCAAAATCAAAGGTAAACAACTAACTTGGGAAATGCATACTACATATGATTTAAATAGTGATGATACTAACCCTGTATTAAATACAGCTAAGTTAGAACAAACTGATAAAGCAGGAAACAAAGTAGAATCAACAGATCCTGCGGATCCTTTATTCCCGCCAGTTAAAGGAGGGCTATCAAAAAACGTTAATAGTGGAGTAGAGCCAGGTACAACAGAAATTAATGGTAATAACATTAGTTATACAGGACAAATGCAAATTTCTAATAATATTTATCAGGTTGGTGCAGATGCACAAGGTAAGATTGAATTTAAAGATACACTTGATCCACGATTAACATTTAATGGATTAACAATTAAATTAGGTCAAGAAGATGTTACATCTTTAGGACAAATTGTGAGTCAAGGTAATGTTGTTACTTGGACAGTTACTAGTGAAGAAGGACTTAAAAAATTAGCAGGTCAAACATTAACTTGGGAAATGAACACTACTTACCAAGGGAATGATACCACTATTACAGTTATAAACAAAGCCATCTTAACGACAACACCAGCACACTTGCCTGGTCAACCGCCTGTCAATCCTGAACCGACACCTGAAGTGCAAGTTCCAGTGTACCCTAAACCAAATATTACTAAAGCACAATCAGGATTAGAAGCTCAAGATATTATTCCTGAAAATGGTCAATACCACTATAGTGGTAGTATGACAATAAGCGATCACCCGCAATTAAATAAAGTTGTATTTAGAGATAAATTAGATAAACGCCTAGTAGCAGGTGAATTTATTGTGCGCGATGATCAAGGTCGTGATATTACAAGTTATGGTACAATTAATAAAGAAACTCAAACAGATGGTGTATTGTTTACATGGACAGTAAAACCGGAAAAAATCGCTGACATTAGAGGGAAAACATTAACTTGGGACATGGATGTTACATACAACAATATGAGTACAGATTTATCACCAGTTGTTAACCAAGTTCACCAAGATTATACAATTGGAGATACAAATAATACTGTTGATAGTAATGAAGTAATTGCTTACCCACGCCCACAAATTACGAAAAACAACGTAACACCAGAAGGATTTGGAACAATTCCTGCCGATGGAGTAGTTGTTTATAATGGTACATTTAGTGTTATGGATCGTGATTTAAGTCGTGTTGAATTTAGTGACCAATTAGATCCACGATTAACATTAACTAAGTTTGTTGTAACATTACCAGATGGTAGTGAAATAGTTGGAGATGAATTACCAACATTAAACCAAGCTGGAACTAATATTGTTTGGGCTTTAACTAATCCAGATAAGATTGCCCAAGTTAAAGGTAAAACTTTAAATTATCGTATTGAAACAACTTATGACTTAACTAGTACAAATATGAGTCCAGTTAATAACACTGCTACTACTACTCAAACACCAACAGGTGGTAATAAAGTAGAAGTAACAGATCCAGCTGACCCAATTTATCCGCCAAGCAAAGTCACTAAAGAAGTACTAGGTGGTGTTAACAATAATAATGTTATCAACAATAACCAGTTAACATACGGTGGAACATTAACAATTAATAATAATGTATATATAGATGGTGCACAAAAACAAGGTCAAGTAGTGTTTGTTGATACTATGGATTCTAGATTATCTAATCCACAATTTACTATTACATTGAATGGAAAAGATATTACAAGTTATGGTGTTGTTAATACATCTGTGGAAAATGGTAAGAATAAACTAACATGGACAGTTACAGATCCTACAAACTTAAAAGAAATTGCAGGACAGGAACTTGTATGGAACATGATTGTAGATTACAAAGCAAATGGAACAGCAGATGTTGTAAACAATGTTGCTCAAGGTATTACTACACCGGCGCAAATGCCAGGTAAACCTACACCAAACCCTGAACCAACACCACCAGTTGAAGTGCCTGTTAAACCGAACAATCCAAGTAGTGTGACAAAACAAGTACAACAAGGAACAACTCCAGGATTTGTTATTAATAGTAACCAATTAACATATGGTGGAGAAATTTATGTTAGCACTAACACTTATAAAGACGGTGCTATTGCTCAAGGTCAAGTTGTATTTAAAGATACTTTAGATGCACGTTTATCTAATCCACAATTAGTTGTTAAATTAGATGGTAAAGATATTACAAGTTTGGGTGCTATAAAAGTAGAAGGTAATGTTGTAACTTGGACAGCAACTGAAGCTAATAGCATTAAACAAATTGCAGGTAAAACATTAACTTGGCAAATGGTAGTTGATTACACTTCAGATGGAACAACATCTACAGTTCTAAATACTGCGCAAGTAATCACAACACCAGCGCAAATGCCAGGAGAACCAACACCAGAACCAGAACCAACACCTCCAGTTGAAGTTCCGGTTTATCCACCAAGTCAAATTACAAAAGAAGTACAAGGTGGAGTAATTAATGGAGATATTGTTGATCAAAATAATCCAACATATAATTATGGCGGAACAATGGCGATTGAAAACACTCCATTAGAAATGTTAGTATTTAGTGATCAATTAGATCCAAGATTAACATATAACCAATTAACAATTAAATTGAACGGTCAAGATATTACAAACCAAGGAACAATTAGTGTAGCTCCAGGAACTAAAGGAGCATTAGTTCAATGGACAGTAAACAATAAAGATGTATTATTTAAACTACAAGGTAATTCAATCTCATGGTCAATGAATGTGACATATGACACTAGTAGTAGTGATAATAGTGTTATCTTTAATGAAGCTAGTATTGTTACTACTCCAGTTGGACAAAAACCAAATAAACCTGTGGTTACACCTCCAGTTCCAGTATATCCAGGACCAGGAATTGTTAAAAATAATGTAATGCCAAATGCTAATGGTATTATTCAAAGCAATGGTATTGTTAATTATAATGGTACATTAAATGTTATTGATAAACCATTACAATCAATTGAATTTGTTGATAAACTAGATTATCGTTTAACATTAAAAGATTTCAAAGTAACATTTAATGGTGTTGATATTACAGATAAAGGTAAGTTAACTCCTGCAATTGGTACTAAAGGTGCTAAAGTTGTATGGACACTTACTGATAAAGAGTTATTAGCACAAATTCAAGGAAAACAGTTAACTTGGGAATTAAATACAATTTATGACTTATCAAGTAATGATCTTAGTAAAGTGGAAAACAAAGCTGCATTTACTAATACATTATTAGATGGTACAAAATTAGAAGTTGAAGACCCAGCAGAACCTGTTTATCCACCAAACATGCCAGATCCTATTGTAACACCACAAATTCCGACGGGTGTAAAAGTGGGACTAAGCAGTGCTATAATTCTAGCTATTGCTAGTTTAGCTCTTATATTTATTAAGCGCAAACGCAAGTAATAAATTTACAAAAGAACTAAGTTTTATAACTTAGTTCTTTTTATTTTAAGATATATTGTAAGTTTTAATTATTAAATTATGTGCATCACATTTTTTTAGACACTATAATATTTCCACAATAGAATAATTGTAAAAGGATAATATTGCTTGTTTGATAATATAATGATAATGTTCAATTTCTTGTCCAACATAGGCTGTAGGTTCATTTAGACTTGATGATGAACTTAAAAACAAAACAAGGGATATTCTAAAGCATATATCACTCTATAGTGCGGGATGATATGAATCCATAATTTATAGTTTAAAATACGGATTAGTTACATATTTATAAACAACAATTTTTGCACCACTTAAGCATAGCATATTTTATATGGTAAGTAAGCGAACTTCAGAGTATAAATGAATGACAAAAATCGTTTCACGTATAATATTATAATGAAAAAACAAAAAGGATTGTTGCCTGTACAATACAGAAACAACCCTTTAAATTTTAGTAAATAAAATGTCCATTAAATAAGATTTACTTGAACACTATTTATATTGTTAATTTTTATTAGATCATTGAAGCAAATAAACGAATTGTTCTAATTAATTGAGACACATAACTCATTTCGTTATCATACCAACTAACTACTTTGACTAATTGTTGTCCATTAACTTCCATTACTTTAGTTTGTGTTGCATCAAATAATGATCCATAGTGCATACCAACTACATCACTAGAAACGATTAAATCTTCAGTATATCCAAAAGATTCATTGTTTGCAGCTTTCATTGCAGCATTAATTTCTTCAACTGTTGTATTTTTGTCTAAAACACATGTTAATTCAGTTAAACTTCCTGTAATAACTGGTACACGTTGTGCTCCACCATCTAATTTACCTTTTAGTTCAGGAATTACTAAACCGATTGCTTTAGCAGCACCTGTTGAGTTAGGTACAATGTTAGCAGCAGCAGCGCGACCACGGCGCATATCTTTAGGGTGTGGTGCATCTAATGTTGCTTGATCATTAGTATAAGCGTGAATTGTTGTCATAAATCCTTGTTTAATACCAAATGCATCGTTTAATGTTTTAGCCATTGGTGCTAAACAGTTAGTAGTACAACTAGCACCACTAATAATAGTTTCGCTTCCATCTAAAGTATCGTGGTTTACACCATATACAATTGTTTTAACTTCATCACCAGCTGGTGCTGAAATAACAACTTTTTTAGCTCCGGCTTTGATGTGTGCACTAGCTTTTTCGTTACTTGTAAAGAATCCAGTTGATTCAACTACAACGTCAACCCCTAATTTACCCCAAGGTAAATCTTCTGGATTACGTTCAGAATAAATTTGAATTTCTTTACCATCAACTACAATTCCATTATCAGTACTAGAAATACTATCTGCTTTATAACTTCCTTGTGCTGAATCGTATTTTAATAAGTATGCTAAGTTTTTAGCGTCAGTTAAATCGTTGATTGCAACGATTTCGAATTCAGGCATATCAAACATTTGTCTAAAAGCTAAACGACCAATACGTCCAAATCCGTTAATAGCTACTTTAACTCCCATATTTCTCCTTTTCTTTTATAACTATATTATAACAAATATATTATAGCAAAATTACAACTTCAAGGTTATAAATAATACTAAATATTTAAGCATATACTAAAAATACACCATAAATATTTAGCATATGCTAATATATATTAGAGGAGTGATATGTTAACTATTGCCGAAGGAGATTATATTACTGCTATATATCGTTTAGCTGATCAAGAAGTAGAGGTTATTAGTTTTAAACAAATTAGTAGCTATTTAGATTTAAGCGCAGCAACAGTATCAGCTACAGCTAAACGATTAGCAAAAAAAGATCTGTTAGAATATATAGAATATAAAGGAGTAGTATTAACTCATAAAGGATTAAAAGTAGCTAAAGAGTTAATTAATGCACACCGGATTTGGGAACAATTTTTAGTTAATAAGTTAGGCTTACCAATTGATAGTGTCCATGAAGAAGCCCATAAATTAGAGCATGCTACATCTAAAAAGGTGTTAGAGGCTCTTTATTTATTTTTAGATTCGCCATCACATTGTCCTTTTGGTGAAGCTATTGATATTAATTTAACCAATAATAATCGCCAATTTGCCCTTAGTTCAATAAATGTTAATGAACGAGTTAATTTAGTTAATAATGCTAAACTAATGGATTTATACAAAGAATTAAATTTAAATAATACTCCAGTTAATATTAGTATTATTAAAATTTATGGACAAGGTGACTATTTAGTTGAAGATCAAGCTCATCAACGTTTTATTATTCCTAGTAGTATTGTTAATGTAACAAAGGTGGTTAAATGAAAAAATTAAATACTATATTATTAGCAATTGCTAGTTTATTTTTGATATTAGGTTTTAGTATTGCTCCGCAATACAAATATAATAATAATAAACCAACAATTACTGTAACAACTACTTTTTTAGGTGATTTAGTGCACCAAGTATTAGGTGATAGTGTTAATTTAAATATCTTGATGGGTCCTGGTGTAGATCCGCACACTTATCAAGTTAGTCCTAGTGACTTAACGAAAATTTATAATAGTGATTTATTAATTTATCAGGGAATTCATTTAGAAGGTAAATTTTCTGAAATTTTATCAGAAATTGGTCGTCCTGGTTTAACTGTCTTAGAAGCAACTAAAGATATTCCTCGTGAACAGTTAATTACTGTTAGTAATGCTAAAGGCCATCAAGAATATGATCCCCATATATGGCATGATCCTAATTTATGGACAATAGTGACTAGAACTGTCGAAAATCAATTACTAGATTTATTTCCTAGTTTATCACAACTAATTATTGGTAATAGTGAAAAGTATATTGTTAATATTGATAACATGAAACAACAAGTATTAGATTTAGTTAATCAAATCCCTCAAGAACAAAGAATTTTAATTACATCACACGATGCTTTTAATTATTTTGTCCGTTTTACTAACTTTAAAGTACGAGCAATACAAGGACTTAGTACTGTCACAGAAGCTAGCACCAAAGATATGGATGAATTAGTTAAGTTAATTACTAGCCATCACATTAAAGCCGTCTTTGTTGAAAGTAGTGTATCACCAAAAATGATTGATAGTTTAACGCAAGATGTTAAAGCTAGTGGTTATGATTTAAAAATTGGAGGAACATTATATGCGGATAGTTTAGGTGATTATAACTCTAATGATGGTACTTATTGTGGAATGTATATAACTAATATGACAGTAATTAAAAATGCATTAAGTTAGGAGTAAGATGAATGCTATTGAAATTAAACATTTGAATGTAAGTTATTATGATCATTTAGTCTTAAATGATATTAATTTAAATATTCCTAAAGGAGTGATGTGTGCTATTAGTGGTCCTAACGGTGCGGGTAAAACTACTTTAGTTAAAAGCATCTTAAACTTTATTCCTCACCTAACAGGAAGTATTAAAATCAATGGTAAAGATTTAAAGCAAGAAATTGATAACATTAGTTATGTTCCCCAAAAAGAAAGCGTTAACTGGCAATTTCCAACCACTGTTAGAGATGTAGTATTAATGGGTACTTATCGAGAATTAGGATGGTTTAAACGTCCCGGTAAAACCCAAAAAGATAAAGCTAATCAAGCAATGAAACAATTAGGAATTTTAGATCTAGCTAATAAAGAAATTGCCAGTTTATCAGGTGGACAACAACAACGTGTTTTTTTAGCAAGAATGTTATGTCAAGATGCTGATATTATTTTCTTAGATGAACCATTAGTCGGAATTGATAAAAAAAGTGAACAAATCATTATGAACATATTAAATCAATTAAAGGAAGAAGGAAAAACAATTATTGTTGTTCACCATGATTTAGCTACAATTGAAAAATATTTTGATTATCTAGTATTAGTTAATCATAAAATAGTTACCTCAGGTTATGTTAAAGATATCTTTACGCCAGATAATATTAATCAAGCTTATGGAGAATTTAATGGAGATCTTTAGTCATTATACTTTTTTAATAGTATTAGTTGGAGTAATAATCTTATCTTTAACTAGTGGTATCTTAGCAGTTTTTTTAGTATTACAAAAAGAAAGTTTAGTGGCAGATGCCCTGTCACATTCAACACTACCAGGAGTAGTGTTAACTTTCTTATTGTTTCATACTAAAAATATTTATAGTTTACTAATCGGGGGAATTATTTCAGCCTTTTTAGCTTATAGTTTAATTAATTGGTTTAAAAAAATGGATAAGATTAATATCAATAGTATATTAGCAATAATCTTATCATCGTTTTTTGGACTAGGGTTAGTGTTACTAACACTAAGCCAAAAACAACCTGATGCTGCTCAAGCTGGAATTAGAGAAATTATCTTTGGGCAAGCAGCAGGGATTAATCAAATGGATGTTATTGTCATGGTTATTGTCTGTTTAATTGTTTTGTTTATCACATTTATTCTATATAAAGAAATTAAATTAGCCATTTTTGATCCGCACTTTAGTTTAATTTCAGGATTTAATCCGAAATTAATCTTAAGTGTGTTGGTAATTTTAACGATCATTAGTGTAGTCTTAGAAATACAAATTATTGGTGTTGTACTAACAGCAACGATGTTAGTAGCACCAGCACTAACAAGTTTACAATGGTCGAATAGGTTTTTACCAGTACTAATTATTTCTAGTTTAACAGGAATTGTTAGTGCTGTTATTGGAACGATGGCTTCTAGTATTGTTCCAGGACTATCAACAGGTCCGGTAATTAGTGTTAGTGCTGGAATTATTTGTATCTTATCAATCATCTTTGGGCGCTATGGAGTGATTTATACTAAAATAAAACAATATCAATTAATGAAGGGGTAGTATGAATGTTAGTATATTATTAATATTAATAGTAACAGGAATCTGTTGTTTAATTCCTGGTATATTTTTGAGTTTAAAAAACTTAAGTATGATAACTGATGCTATTTCTCATTCGATATTACTAGGAATAGTAATAGGGTTTGCATTTAGTGGTAGTGTTAATTCACCATTATTACTATTTTGGGCAATGGTAGTAGGAGTAGTTACTTCATTACTAATTAATTGGCTTAGTAAAGCCAAAAAAGTTAATGAAGATGGAGCTACAGCAATCGTATTTCCGTTATTCTTTGCTTTAGCAATCATATTAATAGCATTATTTTTTGATAATGTTCATTTAGATGTTGATTCTGTTTTATCAGGAGAAGTTATTTATGCCCCACTAGATACAATTAATCTAGGTGGTTTTAGTATACCTAGTTCATTAGTTAATACTAGTATAGTTTTAATTATTAATTTAGTATTTGTAACGATTTGTTTTCGAGGTTTAAAACTTGATAGTTATGATCCAACACAAGCAAAACTATCAAGATTTAAAGTTGGATTAATTAATCTAGGTTTAATGATTAGTGTATCTTTAACTTCGGTTGTTAGTTTTCAAAGTATCGGTAGTATCTTAGTAATTGCGTTAATGATTGGTCCTGTTGTTAGTGCAATGATTTTTTCACAAAGTCTAGGACAATTGTTTAAATTAAGTATTAGTTTTTGTTTAGCTTATATTAGTATTGGTTATTTTTTAGCTGTTTGGTTTGATGTAAGTGTATCGGGCATGATAGCAACAATCATTGGTATTGGTTTTATGCTTTGTTGCTTATTTAAACCACAAAGTGGTTTAATTACCAAATCAATTAATCATTACAAAATTAAAAATGATCAATATCAACAAATTATTATTAATTTGTTGACAACTCCTAAAAGTGTTGAACAAATTAGTCAGATGTTAGATATTGATCAATTAAAAGTAGAAAAAGTAATGGCTAATTTAGTTACTAAACAATTAGTGATTAAAGATAAAGAAGGATATGCTTTATCAACTTTAGGAAAAAAACGAGTTACTTATTAGTAACTCGTTTTGAAATTAATTTCCTGAAACAAATAAACCGTTGAAGATAAATTTAATTGAAGTTTGTTGTTCTCCAACACTTGCTGCATAGATTTTTTTCGATTCTTTAGCACCTAAATTCATACGGTAAGAGCTAATGTAAAAACTTTCATCTGTTCCCACACCGCTGTAACCTACAATATCAACTACTTCGTTTTTATCATTTACGTATAGTGGGAAGAATGAATTATTATCAACTTTAAATTTAGATAAGTCTTTATCTGTATTATTAGTGATTTCTGCTGAGAATAATTCTGCATGAACTCCCTCAAGTTCTTGAGTTTCTCCAGTACTAGTTAAATCTCCATATGTTACATCACTTGGATATACTACATCACTACTAGCATCTTTAGTTACATATTTTTTGAAGAAATCTTCATCTAAATCTTGTGCTTTGTCATCTTTAGTAACTGCGTCTTTATCTGTTTTTTCTGGTTTTTTGTCATCTTTAATTTTGTATAATGGAACAAGCGTTACATTATCAACATTAAATTTAGCATCTTTATCCCCTTTTTCAGATTCAAATGTAGCAAAGAAAGTGTTACTATCACCTGGTTTCATGATTAAACGTACACCTCCTAATTCAATTTCTTCTTCTTGTAATGCTTTGAAATTTATTTTACCTGAATTCGCACAAGCAATACCTACAGGTAAACCATTGAAGTAGTAGTCAGTATTATTAGTGATTGACACACTAACAATGTGACCATCTTTTTCAGCTTTTGAACCTGTCAGTTTTTTAAGTAAACTTTCAGTCTCTGATGATAATGAAATTTCTTTAGTTTCAATTTCTAATCCATTTAAGAAACTAATTCCATCTTTTTTCTTACCACATCCACTTAGTGGGATGATAGTTAAACATAAACATAATACTAATAAGATCTTTTTAAATGTATTTTTCATTTATTCTCCTTTTATAAAACAATATTATTTTACCATATATATATATATATATAAAATTTTTTTTAAAAAAGTAACTACTAGTTAGT
>ERZ1026780.939-NODE-939-length-20790-cov-3.267953_pt1 | contig 20790 bp, 16 predicted proteins | sample MGYA00380126_ERZ1026780 | MGnify/ENA primary metagenome ERZ1026780 (study PRJEB33269, sample SAMEA4719762) | human gut metagenome | biome: human-associated habitat; feature: organic feature; material: feces | place: Cameroon | collected 2013-10 ... | reverse complement strand
GAACCAGGCTTTCGAGAAAAAATCAGAAAATGAATTATATGTTTTCTTGTTCGAATCCGTCATCTTTCCATCAAAATAAGAAGACAGCTTTTCCTTCACTTCAAGTTTGAGATATCCTAGGCTTTCCCTATCCTTTGCTTCATAGAACGAATCTTCGTTTCCAACAAGAAGAATCTGATGATTGAATTCATTGACTGACCTAGATTTATCAAAGCTGATGTAATAATAAGCAAGCGGATCAAGATAACTACCATCTGCATCTTTCATTTCCCCAGCAAGCTGGTTCTGAACATAGTTTCTGAAAATTTCATCTACTTCCCTTGCATTACCATCTTTATCTTTGCAATAAAGGTGGGTATCATACCTATGATTATAGATTTCGCCGGTAAGTTTCTTCTGGTGTAGGACTTCCTGATCAAAGCCCACCATTTTCTTTCCAATCCCGATTCCTCCCACTAAATAGAGAAAAAGAGTAAAAAGAAAAACAAGGCCAAGATTAATCCTTCCTGTCAGATATCTTTTTCCGATGGTCAGCTTTTCATAATTTTCCATGGTATACCTCACCATTTCCATTATAGGAAACCGGTTACATACATGAAATTGTGAAAAACATAGGTCAATACTCTTTTTTTACCTTTTACGGAAAACAGGGATACGATTAAGCGGAACTTCAATCTGATATGTTCCTTTCGAATATTGTTTTCCGGTTTCATCCACCCAGATTCCATCGGGAATCACCACTTCTCTGCTTGTTCCTTCCTGCACCATTGGCGCAACAAGAAAATCCTCTGTCAAAACGAATTCGTCTTTAATCGAATCATATGCTGAACCTGGGTAAAAATAATTCAAAGGCTTTACAATCGGTTCTCCTGTCTCTTTAGACTGTTTGGCTAAAGAAACGATAAGGCCGGAATTTTTAAGATGGATATCTACGGCTTTTTTTACTGCCTCTAAATGTTCTTCGTCCAATTTATTATAAGGCATAAGAGAAAACTGCCTCCTAGGCCTATATGCAGCGGCCTGGGCATAGCGGACAAAAAGATCCTGCGAAAACGCAAAATCCGGTTTGGCAAAATCTAAAAGCCTACCTCCTCCGATCCTATCTGGACAGAAGTAAGGATAACCAAGTAAGCCTTCCCTGATTCCATCAGGTATCAATGTGTTGATGCCATCCTCGTTCCAGGAATGGTTTTTATCTCTCAGACGATGGGCAACTCCTTTCAGATTATTATTAAAAGCAACACGGAGTTCGGAAAGAGGAAATTTCTCACCAAGAGCCGCATATTCCTTAGCCTGCCTTGAACGTTCGATTCCATGGAATTCAAAATCATCTGGATAATATTCCGGATCTCCGGCATCAAGTTTAAAGCCATCAATTCCGTATTTTTCCTTAAGGAAAGAAAGCGACGCTAGAAACGCACTTCTTGCTTCGGGAAGAGTCCTGTCATAGACAGCAGAATAGCCATTCCACCAATGAGAGATACCGGTGTCTCCTTTTTTATTCCGGAAAAAGAGAGATTCCTGCGAACGGAACCGAGCACTGTCCGGAGAAACAAACGGACAACACCAAAGCATGACAAGGAAACCCCTCTGATGAAGCTTCTCAACCCTCTTTCCCGGGTTTTTGAACTTACTAGGATCAAAGTCCCATTCTCCATAGTCCTTGCACCAACAGTCATCAATCCTAAGAATTCCGGCAGGATAGCCATGTTCAAGAATCGATGATGCATACTGGAGAACTTTTTCTTCCGTGCAATCCCATCCCCTTTCAATCCAGGTATTGTATTGAATCCTGGTGAACCTTCTCTCATCTGGAATGCGATGGTCGGAATGGAAAAAGTCTCTGATTAGACCTTGGTGAGCGGACTTCAGCGTCTGTCCGTTTTCCTTAACCAGAATATCCTTTCCTTCGAGTGTCCTAATTCCTTTTTTCACAAGGATATGGAAAGGATAGTCACTATAGATATACTTTCCCCTTGTCGAAAGAAGAACAGAACTCGCCTGATTTCCGCTATGATAGGTTCTCAGATCAAATTCATAGTTACTGGATTGAGTCAACGGAAAACGAACGCCTTCATTACAGGCCAGGCCATAATAGGATTCTCCTTGCCGAATCTGTATCTCGATTGTCATATTAATATCTTGAATATCCTTCCCATTTTGCTACCTGAATATTGATTTTCTTACTCAGAACAATATCATTGGCATTGCGGCCAATCTGAATCTCATAACTTCCTGGTTCAAGATAATAACGATGAAGATTCACAGAATAGTACATGAAATCTTCTTTAGATAGAGAAAAGACGACTTCTTTTGTTTCGTGTGGAAGTATACTTACTTTTTTAAAGGCCTTCAATTCACGAATAGGGCGGGAAACAGACGGAAAGACTTCCCGGATATAAAGCTGGACAACTTCTTTTCCTGGCCTATCCGAATCATTACGGATTAGCACTTTGACTTGATAGTTATCATTTACCTCAAGAGATAAATAACAGACATTTAGATAGGAAAGTCCGTATCCAAACGGATATAGAACCGGAATTTCTTCACTGCAATAATAACGATATCCGACAAATACTCCATCTGTATAACGTTCCCTGAAGGAATTCCCAACCTTTCCTTTCGTGTAGGTGTCTTCTAAAGAAAGAGGATAGGATTCCGCTAGACGTCCGCTCGGTGATACTTTGCCAAGAAGAATTTCAGCAAGTGCCGGATAAATCCTTTCACCAGCATAACCAATTTGAAGGATTGCTTTTACTTTGCTCTGAACAACAGAAAGATCAACCGCAGATCCGGACTGAACGACTAAGACAATATTCGGATTGATTCTTGCTACTTTATCAATCAGATCAAGATAGGCCTGGTTAAGAGATAAGCTTGTCCGATCGGTCTCTTCTTTTTCCTCGAGAATCGTATCTGCCACTCCAAGGATAACCACATCAGCAGAATACGCCTTTTCCCTAGCAATCTTAAATCCAAAAGGAGTTACCAAGGAATAACGCATCCTATAAGCCTGTTCGTAGGAATAGTTATGGCTTTGATCAATATCTGTTAGAGCATTCAATAAGCTTTTTACTTCATTCTTGGGAGTAATCTGAGAAGAACCGCCGCCACCAAGAATCGGTTGATCAAGTATGGACCCCAAAAGAAGAATATTCTTCTTCAGCGGAGATAAAGGGAGAATCCCTTCCTCGTTCTTCAGAAGGACGATTCCAGAAAGACATGCTTCTTTCATGACCTGATATTGATTCGCTTTTTCTGTCGGTTCATTCCTGTTTACTTGATCTGCAAAATGATCAATCCGATTCAAGGAAGCGTCAATCTCCTTGTCTGAAAGATATCCATCCCGATATCCTTCTTCCAGCTGACTAGAAAAAGAAGGATTGTAAGGAAAGGCTACATCAATCCCTGCTTTCAGGGAAATCGCCCGATTTCGGACAGCTCCCCAATCCGAAATAATAAGTCCTTGATAGGAAAACTCCTGTCGAAGAACCTCTTTCAGAAGATAGGAATTCTCACTGGCAAGAATTCCGTTCACCGGATTATAGGAACACATCAAAGCATAGGGATGGGCTTTCAGAGCGATTTCAAACGGACGGAAGTAGATTTCGTGAAGTGTCCGTTCATCCACTTCGCTGCTCTGAAAAAAGCGATCATACTCCCGATTATTACAGGCAAAATGCTTCAAAGCACAACCGACATGATGTCTTTGTACTCCCTGGATATAGGAATACCCGAGCCGGCCGGAAAGATAAGGATCTTCAGAAAAATATTCAAAGTTTCTACCGCAAAGAGGAGTCCGTTTAATATTGACTCCCGGTCCTAAAAGGAGAGAAATCCCTTTTTCCCGGCATTCCTGGCCAAGACAATATCCGATTTTTTCGACAATTTCCTCATCGAATGTATTCCCCAGAAAAGATAGTGTGGGATAGGCATCGCTTTCCTTAGCAATCTGATATCCGTTCTGTTCTTTTATGACTTCACGAATTCCGTTAGGTCCATCACTGCAACGATATAAGTTGCCTTTGCTATCCTTAATATCCCAGGCACCAAAAGAAGTCAAATGTTCCCTTTTATTCATGAATCCACCCTCTTCTACGGCATTCACTCTCCAAAACAAGATAGGTACCTGCCGTCCATCCCATCCTCTCCGTATCCTGATATTCGTTTTTCCGGCTCTTCCCGCCAAAGAGAACATCGTATTTTTCCCAAAGGCAACCTGTTTCTGAATAGGCTTCTTCTATAGTCGAAAGGTATTTCAATCCGATTTCTTTAGCAATCTCGTTTTCCTTGACATTCAGGCAGGAAAAGAAAGAAACCATAGCAAGATTCGGCCACCTGTTCGGAAATCCCCATTGGTAATTGTGAATATCGTTTATCTTCTCTGCAGCCGCGATTCCTTTAGGATAAATAAGCTTAGAACATAGTTTTTCAAAATCCTTTTTAACAAATGGAAAGTCAGCCATGAACGGATAGAACATTCCGCAATGATAGAAAGAGGATGTCTTTTTATTCTTTGTGTCATAATCAAAGAAAAGGCCATCTTTATACCTATACTTCATCCTCTTTTCCTTGCGTTTTTTCTGTGCAAAAAGGTATTGCTCCTTTTCTGTTGGACTATTGGAGTATTTGGCAAGGATTCCTTCATTGAGATAAAGAAGGGCATTTAAATCAACAGGGGCGAAATCAACACAGCGCTGATCAAAACGGGAAGAGAAATCCCATCCTGATTCACATTCCGCAATTGCATTATGCCCGATTGTTTTCAAATCAAATTCCGGATGGCTGATGGTATGAACCCGCTGCGTAAATACCTTAGAAAATTCTTCAAGGAAATGGTCATCGGCATGTCCGGAATAATGGTTTAGCCCACAGGGAAGGAGACGATTTGCCATCCAGAACTCATATTCTTTTTTCCTGTAAGGGAAAAGCCTCTTCTGCCTTGCTACGCTTGGATACTTTGAAAGATACTCATCGCACATCAAGATAAAATAGGGTACCTGAGTGCGATTCACCATTCCGAAATTAGCCGAATTCGGAATAAAGCCGTATTGTTCAATAAGGAAACAGAAGTCAAGAATATTATCACGAACCCTCTGTTCTTCTCCTTCAAGAAGAAGTGCCTTATTGAAAAAATAAGTATCCCAATAGTACAGATCATCAAACAATCCATTTGCACAAGGAGCGGTGTAGGAATACGGCAGGCTCCTAGCGCCTTCCTGACGTCCTTTTTTTCTAAGGGTATCATGAAGATGAGAAATGATATATTCTTTAACGTTCATAATGAAATAAAGAGGCTGCTAAAGAATTAGCAGCCTTTTGTCTCCTTTCTGGAAATTATTCCTTGATTTCTAAATCGGTAAGAAGAATTTCGGTTTCTCCGCAGGCAGCACCAGAATGACCAAACTGGAGGGATACTAAACCATAGCCTTTTGTGGTATCGCAGGTAATGTCAAACGCCACAACATTTTCCCCTTCGGTGATGGTAAAGGAATGCTGCTGTTTTCCTTCTTCGGTACCACCGGCAAGTTCAGCAATTGCCTCCACAGGAGTTCCCTTAAGGACGGAGAACTTCATTTTGAAGTGCTTAAACGCCGTGGCTGTACTAAAGTTCGCCGTAAAGGAATCCCACTCATGGCCAGCACTTCCAGTAAACTTCAGATGGTATCCGTCTTCCTTCTTTTCCGCAGAATACGATTCCTTATCTCCGTTCCATTGATTCGGACTAATCGTTCCATCGGTAAATCCAACGTAAGTGTATCCGGACTTCTCCTCACCAGCATTCTTATCAATATTGACAGTGATTTTCTCGCTAGGCGTTCCAAATCCGACACTGTTCTTTGCTGTAATCTGGAAAGTATAGACGCCTTTGATTTCAGCGAAGTTCTGATTGATATCTTTTGTCTTCTTCGGAGTGAAAACCGTGCGGATATCAGTCATCGGCTCAGTAACAGAAGCAAAACGGGTAAAAGCAGCATCTAATTCAAGAGGTTGACCATCTTTTGTCGCTTCGACCTTATACTCCGTTGCCCCAAGAACTTTCTTAAAGGAGAGCTTCTGAAGAGTCTCATCGAATTTCAGACCTTCGACTTTTCCAGGAGCTTTCTTTTCTCCTTTCCTTAGTTTTGCTTTCTTGATCCGTAATTCGACATTTTCGTTTTCCTTGCGGTTAGAATCATTATCATCTGTCGGATTATTGAATTCTAAGGCAATAGAAGACCAGCTACCAGAATCTTCGATAATATAATCGGTAATCGGAACATTCAAAACGGACTCTTTCCCCTGTTCCAAGGAAACGTTATAAAATGATTTGAATTCATTCGTTCCCTGGAACTCAACACCGAACGTTGAAAGATTTCCGCTAACAAGCTCAACTCCTAACTGGAAATCAGTATAGTCATAGATTTTGGCATCATAATTTAAGATAATCGATGCCCACTTATCCGTAGCACCACGATCAAACTTAACCGTAACATAGTCCTCGGATGAGCAATCAATCACATAATCAGAAAGTCCGTTCTGCGTATTGTAAGGATTATTAGCTAAACGGGTAATATTTTCAAACACCGAAGAGGAACGATGATAGTCCGTGACAGAGACTTTGCAGCTTGCTTTGATTGTTCCGATTTTCGCACTAATCTCACAATCACCGAAATCAATGCCAGTAACAAGTCCGTTCGCATCGACAGTAGCAATCTTCGGATTACTCGTTTCCCAAGTAATGGTTCTATCCGGGTTTCCGGTTGCATTGACTTCAGCAGAAAGCTGAGCCGTGTATCCTGCGCCAACCGACACAGTTTCACAGGCAACTCCTTCCTTCCTAATCGTAATTCCGTTTATTTTTCCGGTCTGCTGAGAAACAGAAGAGGTTTTCTTACCAGTTTCAGAAGGAATATTTCCTGATTCACTCGTCTTAACACCACATCCAGTCAGTGCCAGAGCACTTAAGATCGTCATCAAGCATTTGAATTTGTTCCGCATAAAAATAAGCACATACAGTCAGTCCTCATTTGTACTTTCTCCTTGCTAAGGGCTGCCGGTTCGTCTTTTGTTGGTATACCAAGTCCCGTCCCGTATCTTACTCGAATTCAGATAAGAACTTTCCGTCCTTAACGACGGAATCGTATTGATTTATAGGAATATTAGTCCTATAGAGAGTTTTCCATTTCTTTGTAATTGTCCGAAATTGTCCGATACAGACATCACGGTTTGTCGACCAGTCCGGCTGCCAGACAGCACCTTTTCTACTCCAGTAATCTGCTCCGATGTTCGCCACGTATTTCGCGTTGTCGATATCGGATTCCTTATTTTTATCCCAGACAATGAGACGGATATCCATTGTGGAGATAACATAGGTGAGATTTTCAAGTCCAATAGGAATCAGGTCGTTCTGGCTGGAAAAAGGGTGATAATTGAAACCCTTGTTTGTTCCATCCAGTTTAATCTGAGTCGTCTTATTACTTGGATTGTTTTTGAAACAGAGCGGGAAATCCTTGTGATAATCATTCTTGAAGTCCCTGTCGTAGAAAGATCCAACTGGGTTCGCCCATTCAATCAGTTTCCAGCCGGTCTGTTCGGTGTACCCCCAGATTCTCCTGTTCTTGAATTCAATCCCGGTATTTTCTGCTCGTCTGAACCCTTCTTGGCTATAGATGGTCGCCCAGGCGCCTATGGCTGTCCATCCAGATGGTTTTTGGCCATGATCAGCACCATAACGGGGAGCATGTTTCCAATCATTGGTCTCTCCGCATTCGGGAATTCCTTCATGATAGGGAATATCAACGGAGTATTTCGGGCCATATTCATCTGAGGAATCTACTATTAGTTCCTCAGATAACTGTTTGAATTGTTCTTCATCATAAGGAAGATAAGATAGTGTTTCCTGATGTCCGTCTTTGAATTTCAGATACCCGTCCTTATAAGATAGCTCTGTGTTCTTGACATCTTGGGAAAGAATGTCCTTTTCAATCCGATCATAAACAGCATCCATGTCCTTATAGAGAGAATCCGAAGAGGAAAAAGAAATTATTTTCACTTTTTCTTCTTCAGGGAGAAAATCGTAATTATCTCCGATTGATGCAAATAGTGTCTGAACTCCTTTTTCCTTTAAGTCGTTATAATAGGCAACTGTTTTTTCATAATTGGATGTTTCTTCAATATGGTGAACGTAGACATGCTTAGATGCAGAAATTTCTTTCTGTTTCTGGAGAAAACCAAACAGTCTTTTTTTATCGTTTTGCTCGTCATAGGAGGAAAAATAGCCGACCTTGTTTTCTTTCCTCAAACCCGAAGCGAGATATCCGATCTCTTCCGGAATGAAATCATAGTTCCTGACATTTGGATAAGAATAGATACTTTCAGCGTCGACGGTGATGAAATCGATTCCCTGTAGATGTTCAAAGGTATCCTGCAGATAGAACCCTGTTTTCTGACCGATAACAAGAACCTTGGCATAATCAGCCGACAGAACTTTATTCTCAACTAACGAAGAATAGTTGCTTCCGTTTGTTCCAAGAGGAAGCCTTTCATAACTAACAGAAGATGTTTTATTTCTTTCCCGGAAGGATTCTTTTATTTCCAGGCTTTTTCCTTCCTCCCCATCTCCAGAAAAACAAACAAGAACAGAGCACTCTTTTTCGGGTGCAGGAACAGAAGAAGAAGAAGAAGAAGAAACGGAAGTGGTTCCACACGAAGTTAAAACTAAAGAGGAAAGGAAAAAGGGCACGATCTTTTTCATTCTTTAACACCTCCTAAGGTCAGGCCTTTGACAAAGTACTTCTGAACAAACGGGAAGATGATAGTTACCGGAAGCCTGCCTAAGAAAATCTGAGCAGACTGGATATTCTTCGATCCGATATTCTTTAACTGCTCAAGCTGCTCAGGAGTGAGTTTTCCACCTGCCGATACCCTCTTGGTCGGATCGGTAGACCTGATCCTGTTGTAAAGATAGGACTGAAGCGGATAATTCTTCGGATCATTCCTGAAGAGAATACCATCGAACCAGGAATTCCACTGTCCGACTGCAGTAAAGAGAACAATAGTAACAATGGCAGGAATCGAAAGAGGAACAAAGATTTTAAAGAGAATCTGAAGCTGAGAGCATCCATCCCTCCTTGCAGCTTCTTCGAGGTCCTTAGGAAGCTTACGGAAGAAATTCATCAGCCTGATAACAAAGTAGACATCGCAGGCATTCGGAATGATGAATACCAGGAAGTTGTCAATCAGTCCTAAGGATCCATAGAGGACATAGGTTGCTGCTAATCCTCCGCTGAACCACCTCGTAAACGCAAGAATCCAGGCAAGTGCTGTTCGTCCTTTAAATCGTTTGTTGCCTTTTGAGAGAGGATAGGCAGCAAGAATGACTACAAGCAAAGAGAAGAGAGTTCCCAAGATCGTACGGGCGACCGAGATTCCGAAAGCACGGAAGAATTCCGGTTTTCCGGCAAGAAGGATATAGGCATCTAAAGTGAATCCTTTAGGGACAAGTCCGACTTGTCCCGAACTTGTATAGGCATCACCCGAAAAAGAAAGCGCAAGAAGATGGGCAAAAGGAGCAATACAGATGAGAGAAAGAATCGCAAGAAAAGTGTAGTTGCAGACAACGAAAACCTTTCGGGATACTGTATCCGTACTAGCAAAAAGAGAAAACTTGCGTGTAATGGTGTTGTTCGTTTTTTCCATATGTCTTCTCCTAGAATATACGATAATCGAATTTCTTATAAGCAACAAAATAGGTGGAACCAATCAGAAGAATCGAGAGCAGAGATTTCAATAATCCAATTGCGGCGCCGACATCCATCTGCCTTTTTCCAGAGAAGGAGATACGATAGATGAAAGTATCGATGATATCCCCCGTCTGATAAACAAGAGGATTATAGAGAATATAGATTTGATCAAAGTTACCGTTAAGCAATCCACTTAAAGATAAAGTCGAAAGCCTGACAACCATCGGCCTTATGCCAGGAAGAGTGATATGGAGAACTCGCTGAAGACGATTCGCTCCATCGATTTCAGCTGCTTCATAAAGGGATTGATCAATACCGATAATAGCGGCTAAGAAGATTACCCTATTATATCCCCTTCCTTTCCAGACATCCGTTATTATCCTGATTGTCCGGAAGACACGATTGTCTGTCAGGAATAGTACTTTTTCAGCACCGAAGAAGGAACCGACCGCATTGATAATTCCGTTATAGGAGAAAATCTGATTAATAACTCCTCCTAAGATAACCCAGCTCAGAAAGAAGGGAAGGAAGAAGGTCGTTTGAACAAACTTTGCAAACCACTTTTTACCAACCTCATTAATCAGAAGAGCAAGAACCAAAGGGACGATGATACCAAGGCTGACCTTCCAGGCTTGCCTAATCAGAGTATTTTTTACCGATTGAAGAAATCCGGAAAGCTGGAAAACATAGATGAAGTTATCTAAACCAACCCATTTATGTCCTAAAAATCCACCTTTTGCATAATTGAAATCTTCAAAGGCAATGACAATGCCAAACCTCGATCCATATTTGAAAATCAGGGTAAGCAGAAGACCAGGAAGCAGCCTAGCCCACCAGACTCCTTGTGATTTAAGAAATTGCCTTCTTTTTGCTTTCTTGGAGACTGGTCTAAGATTAATGCCAGCGGCAGCCATTATTATTTACCTGACTTAGTAGACTTATACCAAGCGTTGATTTCTTCCGAAATCTGTTTTCCGTGAAGATTATTCCATTCTTTAACATAGTCATCCCAGGTCGAATTCAGATTTTTATTTCCAGTTATGACTTCAGAGAAGTAGACATCGGTATGTGTTGTTATCTGGCTTCCGAAATCAGACCTCTGGTCTCCCGGGATACCATAGAACTCATTGAATTTAACTTTTTTGTCTTCATCTGTCTTCCGGATTGCAGCCCAAGCGCCATCCTGATTGATACGGCCGATGATATTGGCAAAGTTATTTTCTTCGAATTTAGTCGAACCATGGTCTTCGCTCCACTTCAGATAATTCGGATAAGCGTTCCAAAGCTTCTTCTCATGGCTAGTAAAGGTATCCGGAGCCGGTTGGCTGGCCGTAGGATCCGTCTTAAGCTGTGCATTGATTTTGAGGAAAGTCTCATCAACGTCATTTGGATCGTTAAACTGTGTCGGGCACCAGGACCAGACGTACCCATCGGATGCATTGCATCCTGGCTTGCCATCCGCGTCAATATACCTGTTAATCCTCTTCCTTAGTGCTTCCGGATGCTTGCACTGTTTCAGAACAACATAATAATAAGAAACATTCTGTCTGGAAACCGTTGTCTTTTTTCCTGCAGCAAGAGGAATCGGACAGCATCCCCATTCCTGAGTCTGAAGGAGAGAACCAATTGGATATTCGTATTGCCACCAAGGTCCAAAAACAACGCCGGCTTTCTGAGACTTGACAGAGCTCTCTGCCTGCGAAGCATCCCGGGAAGCATAATCCTTCGGCCTCAGTCCATCCTGATAGAGTCCAGAGAAGTAAGTAAGGGCATCTTTTGCATCCTGAGAAACATCGGCACTTTGTAAATTTCCGGTTCCATCGTCAATCCAGGTATAGGGTTCGTAGCCAAACCTCTGCCTATAATAATCGAAGGAAAAATAAGAGGATTTCCTTTCCTTGAACAAAGCAATTCCGTCGGTAGCCCCTTTCTTCGTCTTAAACTGTGTCAGGACATTTTTCAGTTCCGATGGATTCTTCGGCTCGGAAAGTCCAAGTTCATTCAGCCAATCCTTGCGATAATACCTTACCGGGATTTCCTTTTTATAATCATCATACTGAGGAATAGCATAGATTTTTCCATCATCGTCTTTCAGGGATTCAATGACACTTGAATCACGGTCAAGGAATTTCTTGACTGCCGGTGATGCATATTTATAGGTTTCCGTCAAATCAGTCAAAAGTCCGGTGCTCTTAAAGTCAGCATACTGACTAGCGGTCACTTTCAGAATATCCGGATACTGTTTGGATAAGATAGAAGAGGTTAATTTGTTTTCATATTGGGCTGGAGAAACCTTCCACCTATACTCAAAATTGATATTCAGCTCATCTCTCAGGATCTGAATAAACTTCTGGTTATCCGGTGTTGTTGATGAAGGAACACGGCTGTCATTATGGTCAAGGTATTCCCTGACCCCTTTGATATTTACCGGTTCATCGTATTTGCCAAACGGGCGGTATTCCGGATCCTTATAAACAGAAACGCTTTCGTTTTCTTTCTGTTTGCATCCTGCTGTCATTGTGAAAATTGAAGCAAATGCAAGTGCCGAAATCCTGTTTTTCTTGATGGTTGTCATATTCTATCCTCCTGAAATTATCATAATTTCAGTATGAAAGCGTTTCAATTCTCAAAAAATGACATTTATGTGCTTCTTTTACTTTCTGCGGGAAAGTTCTCGGAATTCATTTGGCGACCTAGAGAATTCTTTCTTAAACACGCGGAAGAAGTGAGACATTGAATAGAAACCGAGTTTCTGCGCGATTTCTTTCGTAAGCAAATCCGTCTCCTTTAGCAGCTGCTTGGCTTTTTTCAGCTTAATGGAAATAATATAGTCTTTAATATTCTGGTTGTATTTTGCTTTAAATAGACGGGAAAGATAAGAGGGATTGTAGTTGAAGTGCTTTGCGATTGAATTCAGGCTTGCATCTCTTTCCCTCTCTTCTAGAACAAACTCATGGATTTCATTTAGGAACCGATTATCGTTATCCCTTTGAGTGAACTCGTCCCTATCATCAGATAGACGGAAAACGGAGACCCTTTTCCCGTTTTCGGAATGGGAAAGAAGATACTCCTTAAGCCTTCCGTAGACGGAAGCAAAGTCCTCCCTCTTCACTTTATGATCAAAATAAACAAGCCTGCACCTGTCCTTTGTACTCTGATAAATGGCATTCCTAGACACCGATGCCTTCTCGTAAAAAGAGGGCTCCAAAGAATTCTTCAAGAAAAAATAGAGATCATCCTCTAAGCGCAGGATTTCTCCCGTGCGAAGGGAAAAAGAATCTCTCAGAAGTGAGGTATTGTCTTCTTTTGAAGTGAAAAGCTTCGCCAAAAACAGGTAGGAGTCATCAAAACGCACTCCTTTTTCAACCTCGTTGCCGTCTAAAACCTTCTTCAACTCTTTAGTGATTTTTTCTTCCTGAAGCTTCTGGTTCTCGTTTTCAATATTCCGATAATAAGACCGAAGTTCCCATTTCTCATTGATTTGAGAGAGTTTCTCGCGAACAGCATTTGCAAGCTTATCCGCCGCATCGATTTTCAGGATATAAGAGACATTCGGAATCTGCAAAGCCTGATAGGAATGAGAGAAGTCATTCCTTCCAGTCAGAAAAATAATCTCTGTTTTCCCTTTTTCTCGCCTTCTTTTCGCCAATTCGATTCCGTCGATTGCAGGCCTATCGATATCGCAGACAATCAAATCAAAAGAAATCTGACTCGCAAGAAGATCCTCCGAATAATAGAAAGTGTAGACCTCCGCTTCCTTGAAGAAAGTATCCCGGATAATCTTAGAATAGAAATCCGCGATATGCTTTTCATCATCAATTAAGGCAACATTCGCTCGTTTCATCTGTTCACCTCGGTTTTGATTTTCAGAATCACAGAAAGTCCTCCTTTTTCGTTCTTTTTTAAGACAACGTTATCCTCCGCAGAGGAAAAGAACTGAAGCCGTCTAGAGATATTGGTAAGACCATGCTGGCCAATCACACTAGAAGAGGAAATACGCTGATTCAGAGATTCGATTTGAGAATCATCAAGTAGGTTTCCGTTATCCCCGATTTCCACAATCAGTTGTCCGTCTTTCAGAGAATAATGGAAAAAGAGATGTCCTCCCTTTGCGATTTTAGAGAATACATATTTATAGGAGTTTTCACAGATTGGCTGAAAAATCAGCTTTGGAACCTTAATTTCGGAAACAGTATCATCAAGAGGCTGAATATCAAAGCTTACCCGGTCACCGAAACGGATTTCCTGGATTCGGATAAACTGCCTCCTGTTCTCGTATTCCTCTCTCAGTGTAACAACCGGTTCTTTGTTCGTAATGTAATAATAGTACTTTGATAAATCGTTTGTCCTCTCACCAGCCTTTTGGATTTCACCTATTTGACAAAGAGAGGAAATGTTGGCAAAGCAGTTATAAAGGAAATGGGGATTAATCTGAGACTGAAGATAACGGAACTCGCTTTCCTGAATCCGAAGCTGTTGAATATAATTTTCGTTCACATACTGATTCAAAGAGGATGTCCTTTGATTAAAGCCGTTATACAGCCTAGAAAAATCCTTGATACTGCTTTTTTCTTCAATCCGGACATCAAAATTTCCATCCTCTATTTTCTTCCTTGCAGAAAGCACTGTTTTCCTTGGACGTCCGGCAATCCGATAGGTAAGGAAAACACTAGCGACCGCTTCAAAAAGACAGATGACAATCCTAAGGACTAGCGGAGGAAGAATCCGTTCTGTCCTCTGATTCTGAAGAGAAACAAGAACATAAAGATCAACTAAGTCAAAGTATTTCGAGATATAGACAATATGATTACCCTGAATTCCGGAAGAGTACTTCGGCCGAGAAGAAAGAAATTCGGAATCACTCCTTTTCCTATTGGTGGTAACAAAATATGCTTTCCCGTTTTCCACACACTTAAAGGCATTATTTTTATCATAAAGGGTTCCAATACGTGAAAAAAGATCAAGTAGATAAAAATCATCTACCTGGATGGTAAAAAGTCCGCTGTTTCTGTTTCCGTACACAAAATATATATCAGACTGATAAAGACGGAAGGAAACACGATTATTTTCTTCCGAAAGAAAGGTGCGGAAAATGACTTTTTCCGATTCAATCTGATCTGTGGTGATATAAATATCCTCAGCCTTAGATGAAATGTAGATGGATGCCTTTCTCGCAATGGGATGAAATTGAACCAAAGAGAGAAGCCTATCTTCTACATCGTTAATGTCCTGTGCTTTTTGAAGATAATCAGCTTCATCTTTTCCGTTTTTCAAAGCATTAAAACTACGTGACTGTTCAATTGACAAACAATTTGAAGTGAAAGCTTCCTCACGTTCCTGTATCCTTTTCTGATATTCATCAAAGGTGTGTTCGATATAAACCTGATTTTCTTTCTGATAGTTCTTAACATCAGAATTCAGGATTACAATCGAAATACACGCTGAGATAAGAATCAGTGCAATTTCGATAATCGTAACTATTAATACGGACTTTAGCTTAATCGTCTTTTTTTCCATAGCGATAACCCAAACCGTCAAAAGAAGATAGCATAGAAAACGCTTACAGGCAAGAGTGTACATTTTTTGAAAAGTAATCAAAAAGATACTCTTAAGCAGAAAAAGGAACTACATTTCACATAGTTTCTTGGTTGAACTCAATTGCAAGATAAACTATAATATTTGCATCGAAGAATTAGACTTTTGTTCAATTCTTCAGCGATTTTCAAAGGAGAATTCAAATGAAAAAGAAAATCAGTGTTCTAACTCTCGCCCTCTCTTGTTTAAGGTTAGCCGGATGCGCAAAGACCGTCTCCAAGGATGAAGCCGTCAAAGCAGCTGGTGAATTCAAAGTTGCCGATGTCAAAGACAAATTTGTCGGTTCTTCTGAAACCACAACCGATACTCGTAAATCCGAAGTTTGCCTTCACGGCGTCAAGACTTCCAAAGATCCGAAGAAAGACACTGCCAAAAAAGATAATCTTGATCCGACTGCTTTCCTTGTCTCTTCCGCTACTATCTCTGCCGCTTCCAGCGATGGAGTCTTCAAGCTTAACGGAAAGGCAATCAGCTATTCCTACTCCATCAAGGATGAGGAATTAGCAAAGAGCATCAAGGCCGATGCTTTATATACTTCCTTCAAGGGCGAAATCAAATATGAATTCAGCTACAACGCTGATGGATTACTCATCAAAGAGCATACCTATACCAAATACGAAGGCAAGAAAGACGATAAAAACTACATCAATAGGGAAATCGATGTCTTCGTCAACTATACTTGGAAGAAGAAGTAAACTCTAAATCATACACAAACAAAATCAGGCAGAGCCAATCACGCTCTGCCTGATTTTTTATTGATAAAAACTCAATTAGAAGGGAAACAACTTACATCTGCTCAAGAAGGTCTTGCCTAACTCGTTCGTACTCTGTCAGGAAATACTGTTTCAGAAGATGACATAAGACTCCATAATCCTTACAGAATCGAGTATGTGCAAAAACAGAATGATTCCAGAAGAAAGCCTGGCTAGGTTCTCTTGATTCATATAGGATTCCATCACGGATAAAGGACAGCTCTCGCTGATAACGTCCAAGATAGACATCCGCTTGATGAATCAGGCTCGGGCTTGGATTCTGAGAATCCCAATTGTATTGTTCTTCCCATAGGCCATAGAGATCACCATCTTCTCCCGCTTCAAAATCAGGAAAGCTGTTTTCCGCTTCGACATCAATCTCCTCATCCCTGAAGTCTTCTATCTCTGAAAGAAGGTCCTCTGCCTTCGTCAGATAAGAGTCAAAGTCTTCCTTAGTTCCTCCGTTATCTTTTATCGGCACTATGACTTCCTCAAAGAACTTTGAAAGGAAATGGAATCTTGCACTTTTTAGATATTCTTTTACAGATACCAGCTTGAGAAACTCCTGTTTCTGTTCTTCTTCGCTTTTATCCCTTAAGGAATCAATAAAATCCTGATTACAGCAAATCCCCCGGATATCTGACATTTCAATTTTCATGTTATATGCTCTCCGTTTCTATTTAAAATCAACTTATTAGATTTCAGTCGGTCCAGGCTGACTCAATCAAGTCCTGAGTCCTCTGCCTGTGTTCCTGCTGGAACATGGATTTTAATAAGCAACAAAGTTTCGAATAGTTTCCTTTGTTCTTCTTATCAGCCCTAGGGGAACGGCTCCAGAACCATTTCTGCTCCGGCTTTTCCCTATCGTTCAAGACAACATCCCGGATTGCATGGATAAAAGCCATGTATTTCCGGACATAGTATTCCGACTGATGAATCAGGCTCTGTCCGATATCATCCTCATCCCAGTTGAACTGTTCTTGGAAAATAGCAAAGAGATTACCCTGTTTTCCAGGAACAAAATGCGAAATATCCTGGATATCATCCAATACCAGATCCGATGAAAGAAAGTCCTGCGCTTCTTTTACAATCTGTTCGGCCTTACATAAATATTCCTCGAATTCTTCTTTCGTTCCTTGGCATGCTTTCCAGTTCCAGATGCATTCATCATAGAAGCGAGACAGGAAGTGATAGCGGTAATACTGATAGTATCGGCAGATAGAAACAAGTTCGATATAGATTCGTTTCTGATCTGCTTCTGATTTCCTCCTTAATTCTTCAATATATTCTTCATTGCAGCATATCTTCTTCAAATTTTCTCGTTTTACAATCATTTTAAAGTTTTCTTTCTTAATAATACGTCCCGACTAATACTGGCTGACCGAAGAAGGAATGATTGGCAATATCATGATTTTTTCCACTTGAAGAATAATCGGCATGATAATGTTTCAGGACATAATCACCAATATATTCCTTGGAATTATTAATATCGACAAATATTCTCGCACCGGGAAATGCACTTTCCATTACTCTTCTTGCATCGTTTTGTTTATAAGTATAAACATTATGAAAATGTTTTTCATTTGCTATTTGCATAATCCAGGAAGCTATCTCTTTTTCCATTCTATCCATACAAATAAAAACGAGATGATCAATAATAAAAGCACGGTGATAAACTTTGTTTCCGTATTCAGAAAACGTTTTTTCAAGAAGGCCATCAACAATTTTCACTTTGTAAAGCGTGCCATCAACATCAATCTTTTTATCATAATCGCTATCTGATGACTTTTTTATTACCTTATCAAAGACCTTTGAAATCTGATCAGCAAATCCTTGTGCTACAGAAATAAACATATCAACAATAGCTTGGACAATCTGTCTTATTTGTTTCCAATAAGTAACAAAAACAATGGTTAAGGCGACAATAGCAGCAGCAATAATTGCAGCTCTTGCTACGAAAGGAAGCCAATAATTAACGGCAGCTTTAACGCTAAGGAAAGAAGCTTTTATCGTTGCCACTGCAGAATAGCAAAGGCCTTGATTCAGTAAAGTATTTGTTAAAGTAGCTACAGCTGCAATTATAGGGGATCTTTTTATAGTCTTATCGTTCTGAGCTTCTATTTCTTCACCGGATTCATAATCTTCAAGAACATTTTCGTATACACTATAGGTATCAAGGTATTCAGGATTTAATATAGTTTCTGGAATAGAGCCAGATAATCCATACTGGTAATCTCCATTAAGATTAGTTAAAAAATCTACCATTCCCCGGTCACACACAAAATCTTCATGATCAGAAATAACAGATTCATCAGCGCTAAATCCAGAATCACAAAGCACTCTCAGATTTTGAAAGCTTTCATCTGTTTCTTCATATTCTTCACTATATTTGACCGCTTCCGAAAACCTATCTTGAAAAGACTGCATTGAAAAAACAAAAGAGTCATTCCTATCTTCCAATGGAGCAGAGCCTTCAGTAATAAAATTGATATATTCTTTATCCTTGTTTACGAGTTCATAATCGAACAATCCTTCAATTGCTGAATCTGCTTTTTCCTGAGCAGCCTCAAACGTTTCTTCTATTTCTGCTTCATTTGATTCATCCACTTTCGAATCAGAACAGGATTGAAGCACACATTTCTTTTGCAGTTCTAATTCAATACCAAGAATGGTCCGTCCGTTAGAAGAAAGAAAAAAGGATGGCATTCCTATCAAACAAATCAATACTTTTGATACTTTCATAAAAATACTCCTTTGCTAATCATATACTCATAATATTCTTATCAGAAACATCATTCAAGTCTTTTTTCTGCAGAAAGATAAGATTCGCAAAATCAAAATGGGTGCATCTAGGAAGATATATAACTACTCTTTTCTGCCTTTCTTTAGAAGAATAACCCAAACCAGATAGGAGACAAAGACAAGCGAGGAGAAGATTATCTGGATAATCCTATTGAAATGAGGATAGACGTTCGTATTTCCAAAGGCATTCCTCTCCGTAATCCTTCCAATCTGACCAGCAATCAGAACGAGAAAGAGAAGAACAAGAAGGATATTCGCGCGTTTCTTGATTTCTCTCTTGGATAACACCGCTAACACAGAAACAAAGAGGATAAGACCTGCTGCCACATAAGAGATAAGCCTCCTATTCGCAGTCCTTGCTAGATACCCTTCGGCTTGCCGGAAGGTAAACATAGAGAATCCGGATATATCCTGCAGATGTCCTTTTCCATAAGAATACGAAAAAGGAAGAAAATAGGAAAAAAGAAAGTAAACAGAAAAGGCAAAAAGAAGATAACAAGGATAAGCCTGTTTGTTTTTCCTTCTGTTCCAGAGTTCTTTTCCGATATTCTTAATCATTTAATTCTATCCTCTTTCTTATAACTTCTGCCTTCTATGATAAACTAATGAACACAGAAGGAGTATACACAGATGATTGATAATAAAGAATTAAGGCAGGATAAAGAAGCTTATGAAGCTCTTCTTAGCGAAAGAAAACGTCAAGAAGAAAACATTGAATTAATTGCTAGCGAAAACTATGTTTCCAATGCAGTAAGAGAAGCAAATGGTTCTATCTTCACCAACAAGTATGCAGAAGGTTACCCAGGAAAAAGATACTATGGTGGCTGCCAGTATATCGATAAAGGAGAGAGGCTTGCCATAAACCGCGCCAAGGAATTGTTTCACTGTGCCTATGCAAACGTCCAGCCACACAGCGGAACCCAAGCAAACAGGGAAGCCTATAGTGCTCTATTAAATTCCGGAGATAAGATTCTAGGCATGGCACTCGATGCCGGAGGCCATCTTAGTCACGGATACCGATTCAATTTTTCCGGTAAAGAATACACGTCTTTTTCCTATGGCGTGAATGAGAAAACAGGTCTCATCGATTACGATGAAGTACGAAGAATCGCCAAAGAAGTTTCTCCGAAGCTGATTATCTGCGGAGCAAGTGCCTATCCTCGATTCATCGATTTCAAGGAATTCCGGGCAATTGCGGATGAAGTCAATGCTTTGCTCCTTGTGGATAGGGCACACATTGCAGGCCTTGTCGCAACTGGCGATCATCCTTCCCCTCTTCCCTATGCAGATGTTGTCACTTCAACAACTCACAAAACACTCAGAGGTCCTCGTGGAGGACTCATTCTTTCTAAGGATGCAGAGTTAGGAAGGAAAATCGACAAAGCCGTGTTTCCACTAAGGCAAGGCGGTCCTTTGGAAAATACGATTCTAGCCAAAGCGGTCTGCTTCGGAGAGGATCTGAAACAAGAATTCAAAGAATATACCCATCAGATTCTCAAAAACGCAAAAGCTTTAGCTTCATCCCTTAAGAGAGAAGGATTTTCCTTGATTACCGGTGGAACCGATAATCATCTTATCTTGGTGGATGTCAGGGGAACCTGCCATCTTACCGGATTAAAAGCACAAAGGCTACTAGAAGAAGTCAATATCACCACGAACAAGAATGCAATCCCCGGAGATAAAGAAAAGCCTGCTTATGCTTCTGGCTTACGTCTTGGAACTCCGGCAAGGACAACCCGTGGATACAAAGAGGATGACTTTGATAAAGTCGGTCATCTCATCGGACTCATTTTGAAGAATCCAGACTCTCTTTCTATCCAAGATCAGGTTAAAAAAGAAGTCGCCTATTTGAACAAGCGTTATCCTTTACCTTACGAAGAAGAATAGAAAAGGGCCTGTCTCTTATACACATCTGA
>ERZ1026780.938-NODE-938-length-20803-cov-10.130374_pt1 | contig 20803 bp, 12 predicted proteins | sample MGYA00380126_ERZ1026780 | MGnify/ENA primary metagenome ERZ1026780 (study PRJEB33269, sample SAMEA4719762) | human gut metagenome | biome: human-associated habitat; feature: organic feature; material: feces | place: Cameroon | collected 2013-10 ... | reverse complement strand
GTCGACGTTGCCGCGGATCTCCGCGACGGCAACGTTCAGATCCTGCAGGTCCATCCCTTATGCTCCTTTCCCGGGGCGTAAAAAAGCCGCCCCGCTGCTTGACAATTGACAGCGGGACGGTATAATGGAGATATAAGGACGCTGCTGCGGCGGTCAGTCCGGAACAGTCAAGTCAAAAAGCTATCGTTGACCGCTCGGGTGCCTCCGGGCGGTCAACAAACTTTCTGGGTGAAAAGCAGCATGATAAGTATTACCATTGCGACTCGCAGCAGGAACCGAAGGGCTTTCGCCCATGGTCTGCTCCCCATCAGCATCACCCCCTTTACAGGGAAGTGACTGACCGCCGTATGCAGCAGCGCCCGCCCCACGAATGGGGCGTATCCATCATATCATACGCTGCAAATTTTGTCTATCTCCGCCGCCCGGAAGGGCGGCTTTTTCACGCTCCGCTCAGAAACACCATGCCGCCGCGATACCGTCCACCTCGGACGCGACGCTCCAGTCCGCCTCACCGTTCCATCCCGTTCTGTCAAAGCAGCTGGTGTTGTTGAGTCTCGGCGAGCGCAAATACCATGCACGGTTTTTCTTCCGGTTGGCCGCCGTCTTGTAATACTCGTACTGCGTGCCCTCGCCTGGATAGGAGAATGTCCGTGTGCCCTGTACCTCGATCTCCGACAGCAGGAACAGCGTGTCCTCCGTCGTGTCGATGGCCGAGCTCGCGCCGCCTGCCGTGGTCTTCTTTGTCACGGCCTTTAGCGCGGCCACGACCTCCGCCGGCATCACCTTCTTCAGCGCCGGGAACGCATTGGACGTCCGCACCAGGCAGTTCTTCCAGCCGCAGCTGTTATCCTCTGCGCCGTTCATCTTATACTGCGTCGCGTAGGTCGTGTGCATCTGGAATGTCAGCGGAGCCTTGCCCGAGCCGTCGGCATAATCGTCGTGGTTCTTGCCGATGATGTCGATCGCGTAGGTCTTGTTGTTGATCGTCATGTTGCAGCTGTCGCCGACGTTCCATGTGTTGGGAACTTGTTTCTCTTGACAGGCCTTAATAATTGCAGCCCAGCTGTTATTTCCGAACACGGGGTCGATCATGGCCAAATCGACATTAGCTGTCCCAACCACAACATCTGCCGTCTTTGTTGTGCTTGCTGTCGCTGCTGTTACCGTCCATGTTCCAACCTCATCGACTATCAACGTGCAGTTTCCACTCGCATCTGCCGTCCCGGAAGCCGTCTTGCTCCCCTTCGTGGCCGTGACGGTCGCACCCGCGCTGGTCGTGACGACGATCTGCAAGTCGGGCGCGCCCTCGATGGCCTGCACCGCGCTCACGAACCCGTCCGGGAACGCAAGCTGTGCGGACGTGCCGCCCTTCGTGCGGATGGCGTCCGCAACCGCCGTCAGGTCGGCGTTCAGCTGCGCGGAATCTACTGCTTTATCCAATGCCATCAGTAGTTTCCTCCTGTCCATTCTGGCAGCGCGGCAAGCACGTCCTGCACCAGCGCGGCCTTATCCTCCGCCGTAAAATAATCCGTCCCCTTGACGGGCGTTGCGCCCGCAGGCCCCTGCGCGCCGGGATCGCCCTTGTCGCCCTTGTCGCCCTTCTCTCCGCGCGATGGCTTCCCGGTGTCTGTATCTCCCAGATACCAGTTGCCGTTCGCGCCGATCGTCGGCGTCACGCCGTCTGCGCCCTTTGCGCCGGTCTCTCCTGGGTTGCCCTTTTCGCCCGGATTGCCCTGCGGGCCTTTGATGTTGACGCTGTCCGGGTTCGTTTTCCCGCCGTCGTTCGTCCAGCTGAGCGTCCCGTCCGCAGCGACCGACGGCGTGAATGTCGTTCCAGCCGCGCCGGGCCCGCCCGTCTCGCCTTGCTCTCCCTGCGGTCCCTTGTCGCCCTTATCGCCTTTCTCGCCGCGCGACGGCTTCCCGGTGTCGTTCTCGCCCAGATACCAGTTTCCATTCGTGCCGATCGTTGGCGTCACGCCATTTGCGCCTGGCGCGCCGTTGTCTCCGGCCGGACCCGTTGGCCCCTGAGGCCCCGTCTCACCCTGCGGACCCGTAGGTCCTTGCGGTCCAGTCTCGCCCGGTTCGCCCTTTGCGCCTGGATTGCCTTTGTCGCCCTTATCGCCTTTCTCGCCGCGCGACGGCTTCCCGGTGTCGGTCTCGCCCAGATACCAGTTGCCGTTCGTGCCAATCGTCGGCGTCACGCCGTCGGCGCCCGCCGGGCCGGTGCTGCCCGTCTCGCCCTTTGCTCCGGGGTCACCTTTGTCTCCCTTTTCGCCCTTCGCGCCCTGCAGCGGCCCGTTGTTGATCCACGCGCCTGTCACGCCGTCGTAGATGTAAATGTCATACGGCGCTTCCGCGCCCACGCCATAGGCGTCGCCGGCCGCCGGATTCTGCACCGACGACTGCAGCGCAGAGGCCGAGCCATAGTAGCCCTTGACCACAAAGCCGGAGCCAGTGTCTCCCTTCGGCCCCTGCGGACCTGCCGGGCCGGTCTGGCCGGTCTTACCCTGCGGGCCGGTCTGGCCCGGGTCTCCCTTCGGGCCGGTCGCGCCGGTCGCGCCGGTGTCGCCCTTTTCGCCGGGGTCACCCTTTGGGCCGGTCTCGCCCTGCGGGCCCCGCTCGCCGGGGTCTCCCTTCGGTCCGGTCGCGCCGGTGTCGCCCTTCGCGCCTGTGTCGCCCTTCTCGCCCTTGACGGTCTCGACGTTGAAGTCAAATGTCTTCCCGTCCGAAAGCGCGATCGTGTACGTCGCCGTCGTCCCGCTCTGCGATTTCTTCGTGATCGACGTGATGCTCGCGCCCGCTGCGCCGGTCTCGCCCTGCGCGCCTGCCGGTCCTGTCTGCCCCTGCGGCCCCGCCGGTCCCGTCTCGCCCTTCGGCCCCTGCGGGCCGATGACGGAACCGAGATCCGCAGTGCTGCCGTCCGTCAGCGTGAATACGAGCTGCCCCGCGTCCGTGACCTCCACGGCCTTTACCCCGCGGGAGATCAGCCCGCCGATCGTCACTGTGATCTGATTCGGAATTTCTACCCTCATATCTGCTCCTTACTCCACGAACGCCCGGTTCCCGCTCGCCAGCGTCGTCTTGTCGCCGTGCGTGTACCGGATATCGTAGGTGTATTTTCCCTTCGGGAATTTTGCCGTGACCGTCGCGTCGAAGTTCAGCGTGACCTGGTCGTTCTCCACCTTCGCAAAGCTGAACGTGTGGACGGTCTGCCGCGTATCGTCCAGAAACACGACTGCCATGCTGTCCGTCGTCCCGATCGTTACGGTCTCGCCGTCCTGGTCCTTCAGGTCGAACCGCAGCACGATCGAGAACGTGTCCCCCTCGTACCACCGCAGCACCCCTTTGTCGATCCTCGGGCTCGGGTAAGCCCCCGGAATTGGCGTCGCCATGCCGCATCCCTCCTTTTCATCCAGTGTAGCAGACCCGGCCGCCGGATTCACCCCACGCGCAGCAAAGCCGGGGCTTTTGCCCCGGCCCGCTCGTTATTTTTCTTTCAGCCACTTGTCAATGTCTTTGGACTTATCCGCCCGGTTGAACCCGGCCGCCACATAGGCCGCCAGCAGTTTCTCCTTGAGCTTCTTCCGCGCCTCTGGCGAGGCGGCGATGTACTGCGCCTTGTACGCCTTCGTGATCGCGTTTCCGATGTCGCCCTTCTCCACGCCGTGGCTCAGATACTCCTGCGCCGCCTTGCCGACGTCTCCGCCGGACTCCACGACCTGCAGCAGCTGGCCGAACTTTGTATAGTCCTTCCCGCCGGTCCACTCCTTGTAGAGCCAGTACGCCTTGTTCTCGTCATCGGCGTAGTCGTTGGCGAGGATCTTCTGGATCGCCTTCTCCTGCGTCACGGTCCCGGCGGCGACGGAATCCTTGAGATCCTGCTTCTGCCTCGCGTCCTGCGCGTCCTGGATCTTCTCGTTCATGTAGTCGATCCGCTCCTGCGTGCTCATCGGCTCCATCTCCGCCTTCTGCGTATCCCCGGCAAGGACCTGATAATAATACTCTGCCTTCGCCTTGTCGCTGATATCATAGGCCTTCAGCAGCATCATCTTGTCATAGTTCTTCTCCAGCTTCCGCGCCGCCTGGATAAAAGCGTATGTCTCCCGCTGATCCTCTCCGCCCTCGGTCATGCCCTGATAGGCTGCGGTCTCCTTCGCGGACAGTGACTTGAACCCGCTCTCCACCCAGCTCTGCGCCTCTTCCGTCGCCGTCTTGCCGAACAGCAGCGCCTGTGCCCAGCTCTTCGCCCGGTCGGCTGCGTTGCCATTGTACACGGGATACTGCAGAATGTCGCGGCCCTTGTTGTCCACTGTGTAGCTGCCGCCGCGGGCCGCCGCCGTCGCGCCCTGATACGACTTGCGGATCTGCCCTCCGCCGAACGGCGTTGCCAGATACAGGCCCGGCTTCAGAAGCTCGTTTCCGATGGTCTGTGCCTTCTTCGCAGGCGCCATGTCCTCGTTCTTTGCCAGCAGCGCCTTCTCGATGTTTCCGAGGTTCGGGATGGCAGATGCCACGGCGATTCTGCCGCTGTCGATGTCCAGCCCCAGCGCCTCATCCACGCCGAGGATCGTCAGCGCCTGCGTACCCGGGAATTCAGAAATGATGTTCCCTTCGAGGTTCTTGATCGCCTGATACGTGCCCGGCTTCTCCTTCGTGAAGTCCCATTTCCCGGATGCTGCCGCCTGTACCGTGTTCGGCAGCTGATACCCCGTGAAATCTCCAACCGTATCATTGATGATGTCCAGCGGATCCAGCGCCGCGCGCCTGCCCACAATGCTTTCATAGAACTCATTGTAGATCCACGCGCCGATGAGGAATTTGAACATGGCCTTCGCCAGCGCCGCCACGCCCTTCTTCCGCTCCTCCTGCGCCATATCCTTGAAGATCCAGCTCAGTTCATTGTTGACCTCCAACTGGAACTGCGTGAACAGCTTCACCAGCGGGTTCCGCGCGGAATACAGCGTCGGCGTCGACCCCTTGCTCCTGTCTGCCATGATGCCGGACGCAAACTGATCCGCCTCCTGCATCGCGCTCGTCTCGCTCATGCCCCGCCGCAGATTCTGGTAATACCGCGCGCGGACGACGCTCCCCGTCGTAAACGTGTCGATGGATTCCATCAGCCAGCCTGCACCGGCGGAGACTTTATCCATCGTGCTCATGGCCAGCCGCCCGTAACCGCTGCGGTTGTTGATAAACGTCGACGCAGAATCCAGCCCGTCAGCGGTCTTGTAGTTTTTCAGCGTATCCCACATGCCGCGCAGCACATCCGTTGTCGACACCTGGCTCCATGCCTGCGTGATCGGAATGAAGTTCGTGAGCGCCGATCCTACGTTTGCCGCGACCATGTTCGCGCCCACGCGGGACTCGAATTTCTTCATGACGTTGTAGAATCGTCTCCCAAACGTCTTCTCCATGCCCCGGTCGAGCCGCGACTTCTTTCCCGCCAGCAGGTTTGTGTATTCGTCCAGCTCATCCACGAAGTTGGAAAGCCCATACCGTCCCTCCTTCGTCAGGTTCGTCACCTGCTCGTTGGCTTCGTCCGGGTTGAGGAATGGGTTCATCATGATCGCGTCGATCCGCTGTTTCAGCCCTTCGTCCGATGCCCGATACCGGATCTGCGTCGCCAGCGCCCGCAGCCGCTGAATGTCCGCCGTGTGGAAGATCACGTCCGTCGCGACCTCGATGTACCGGTCAAAGCCCTGCAGCGCGTCATACGCTGTCGCGTAGCCGAGTCGGTTCTGGATGTTCGCCATGTACCGGATACCCGGTTTGAAGTTTGCCGTGAGGCCGTTGATCGTCGCCGGCAGCGGCGACACATCGCCCTCGATCCCGGCCGCCCTTGCGAACTTCTGCAGAATGCTGCCGCCTTCCTCGTTCTCCTGGAAGTGTGGGAAATATCCCTGCAGATAATTGACCGGCTCATAGCCGTTCTCAATGCGCACCCGGTTCATATCCTGGAACATCTTGTCGTAGACCTCGTGGAAGACCTTTACGGCCGCCCGTACCTTGCCGAGATCCAGATTCGGGTTCTGCTTCTCGAATTCCTGAATGGCCGCGTTCCACTCGTCAAACGTCATCCCCCCGCGCCTTTCGACACGCGGATGCTGCTTGAGATAGTCCCGGTTGAATTCCGCCTCGCCCAGCCACTGCACCGCATAGCTCTCGGATACCAGATTTCCCTTCCGCACCTGCCGGTCGAGTCCCAGCTCCCGGATCCTGTCCTGCTGCTCGACCAGATAATTCTTCCGCTTGCTCTCGTTTTCGTGTACGGGCCAGAAATACTTGTTGATGAATTCGTTTGCCTTCTCGTCGGAGACTTTGCCCTTCCGCGCGATATCCCGGATGTTCCGCTCCATCGTCTCGCGCTGGTACCGGATTCCCATGTTCTTGTCGACCCACTTGATAGCCTCGGCCTCGGTCAGCGCCTGTTCGGCAAACTCACGCAGCCCCTGCTTGCGCTGGGCATTCCATGCCTTGAGCTTCAGCGCCAGCATGTCATAGTCTGCCTTCGCCTCGTAGACCTTCAGGATCTGCTGTCCGTTTTCCAGGCCCGCCACGTATGCCGGGTCAGTCTCTCCGCGCAGCAGCCGGTTCACGATCTTCTGGTCGGCCTCCGTCAGCAGCGTCTTGCCCTGCACCTTCTCGTAAACCTTCCGCGCATCCTTCAGCTGCTTCCACATCTGTTCCGTCTCCGCCGCCGTCTGCGGAATGGCGAGCTTCTCCTTCGCCTTGTTCTGTGCCTCCAGATACCGCTGCGCCACTCGCAGCCCGCTCGTCAGCCGGTCAATGGATTCCGTGAAATTCGCCTGCTGCCACTTCTTGAAGCTCGCCGCCTGCGGTCCGTAGTATTCGTCCAGCGTCTTCTGCACCTTCTGGATCCCGCGCGCCACATCGTAGATCTGCATCAGCTGATCGCTCGGCGCAGTGATGTCCGCCGGGAACAGCTCCGGCGCCATCTCCTGCAGCTGCTGATATGCCACATCCACCGGCAAACCATCCTTGCCGATTGTCAGCGTCCCCATAGCCGCCTTCCTGAATAGATTGTAGTCTGCGATATCCTGCCGGTCCGTCTCGGAAATGGAGATCTTCTGATCCCGGATGAACTTCTTGAGGTCACCGTACTGCTCAATGTACTGCTGGTCCTCTTCCACGCCCGCCTTGTAGGCCGTTTCGAAGAGATCATTCAGCTTTGCCCGGTCAAGCTGCCCGTCCGTAAAGAACGACCGCAGCGCCTCCTCGGCCATCGGCCGCAGCACGTCCCGCTTCGCCTGCCCCGGCACGCTCAGATTCTCCGCCAGCTCGTTTACCATCCGGGCCTCCAGCCGCCGCACATACTGCGCCGGCTTCTCCCCCATCAGATCCCGATACCGCCCGTCCTGCGCGGAAAAACGTGCCCCGTTGAGGCCGTTCAGGATTTTTAATCTCTGTTCATTGTCCCCTTCCTTGTACAAGATGACGTTTGTCCCAGTCGCGCGTTCTACTGCTTCTACCTCTTGTTTCGGTGTGCTGTCTGGTGCAATGATGGCTACTGCCTCGCTAAACGGGACTACTCGCTGAGGCTTCGCCTCAAAGTATCCCGTCGGCATTTCTGCCGCCTCGCGGTACATACCGGCGATCTCCGTGGCAAGCCCACCGTCAATGTCGTATCCCTGCCTGCTGAAGGCCTGCTGGATGCGCATAGCGTCCTGCCCGGCGTTTTCCATGAGCAGGCCCGCGATCTCATCCATGTCATAGCTTCTGGAGGTCTTCTGTACGTCTGCGACAATTCCCTCGATGCGCTTGTCCAGCTCCTGCAGCAGCCGGTTATATTCTTCTTCCGGCATATTCTGCAGGCGTCCTTCGTCCGCGTGGATGGCGTCTACACTCTTGTATCTCGGCGTCGCCACAGATAAGATTCCCTTAGCGCCCACGCCCCAGTAGCTCTCGCCTCTGGCGTTGGCCTGGTTCATCGCCTTCACGATGTTCTCTGCTGTGTACGCGCCGTGCGTTGCCTTGAAACTCTTGCGTCTACCGGATGCAGTGAACCGTTCCTTTCCGTTGTAGATGCCCGGTTCACCCAGTACGCCGTGAAGCTGCCCGCGTACCCACGCCTCGACATTTGCATCGTCCACCGCCTCACGGAGCTTATCCTGCGTGGCGTAGCGGTCTACGCCGTCGCGCGTCTGGCCGCCGTCTTCATAAAGCGCTTCTGCGTTCCGGATGAAATCCTCCACGCGAACGTCGCTGATCTTGTCGCGCTGGCGTGCAATGCGCGTCTCGCGCAGCTCTGGCTTGCGGCTGAGCGAATATTCGTGGTCTGCAATCCATGCGTCCATGATGCTCTCGCGCGCCGTCTCCAGCTCAGCCTCTGTCAGCCGCTCGCCGGTCTCCAGCTTCACATACAGCTGTGCCAGCTCCTGCGCACCGATTTTCTCCGTGTATTCCTGCAGTGCCAGGTTGCCGAAGCTGTCCCAGACTTTTTCCTTCAGTACCGGCTCGATGTCTTTCCCTTGTTCTGCAAGATATGCAGCCCGCACCGTGTCGTCTCTGGAAAGCCGCTTGGCAATCTCCGCTTCGTCCATCGTGGACACTTCGCCCACGTGGCCGCTAATGACGCTGCCACGGGAGAAGATACCACCCGCCACCTGGTTTGCCAGCTGCGCGATCTCCTGCTCTGCTGCGCTGCTGGCCTCGTAGTTCACCTCCCGCTCGACGATTGCGTTTGCTGCCGTCGGCGTCCAGGCGTCGCCACCATAGACTTTATTGCGGCTATCAGTTTCCGGGTCGATTGTCTTGCGCGGGTAAACGACACTGGTGTCCCCGTACTCAGTGTGTCCCTCTTGTGCGTCCACAATGGCGATAGACGGGGATGGGATTCCGCCCCAGTTCAAGGCTGCGTCTCTGATAACGTTCCAATCCTTGTTATGCAGCGCCACGAAATCCTTTGTTCTCTCGGCAGGACTGCTCATTGAGAACTTTTTCTTGACATTTTCTCCCGTTTTGGATATACTGAATTCAGATGCAGCACTTGTGGTGTCGGCAAGAGAGCCGGAAACGGTCACTCCCCGGGACAGTTCTTGTGTTGCATCTTTTTTATTAAAAACGAATGTTTTTCCGTCCGGAGTTACGATTCTGTGCGTATAGTAGTGATTCCCATTTTTATTCACGACAGCCGCCATATTCCCCCGCTGCCCGTTCAGTTCTACTGGGGCCGCAAACGTAACCGTCTGCTTTTCCCGGTTTTTGTGGTTATCGTGATTTCCAATTTCGATGCCGCGTTTCAGCACTTGTGGCAATGCCGCGAGTGCTGCTTTTTCTTCTGCTGTATCAGAATACCGAAGCCCCTTGTCAATATCCTTTTCGCTAAATAGAATTTCTCCGTATCCCTGCCGGTCGACCTTCCCGCCATACTTTGCGAGCAGATCGATTGCCCACTTCGCCGCCGCTGATTTGCTCGTGAATTTCGTCGGTGTCTGAATGGACGCCACGACATTCATTTCATTCAGCTCGCCGATGCTGTTTCGCAGCTGGTCCTTAATACTCGCTGTCTCCGGGTCGTACCCGGCAGACCATTTATTCCCCGCCGGTGGTGCTCTTGCGCTGCCGGATTTTTTCTGCCACTGGCCGACCTCCATCTTCACGTCCGCGCGCAGCTTGTTCGTGCCGTAGTCGGTGCGGTTCATGCCGGCGTAGGTGTCCGCGACGATCTCCTCGACGTAGGCGTCCGTGTCATCGCCGTAGATCCCGGCGTATGCGTCCACGTAGCTTTCGATCATCTCCTTCGTGATCTTGCCTTCGGACAGCAGCCGCTTCTGGATCTTCGCCGCCATCTCCGGCCAGCGCTTGACAAGCAGATGATACCCCTCGTGCTTCGCCAGCTCAAACGCAGAATACTCCTCGCTGTCCGCCCGGATGAGCACGGAGCCGTCCTCCGTCACGGCAGCGTCCGCATAGAACGTCTGCCCATCGATCTCCTGCGCCAGCTGCCCGGTGAAGAACCGCGCGTTCTGCACGCCCATCGACCGGAAGAACTTTGCCGCCGCCTGGATATCCTCGCTTCTGGCCTCTTGTCCCTTCGGCATGACGCGCACTTTTTGCGCGTTGTTCTCTCCGAAACCGAGATCCGAAATCGTTACTTCATCCCAAGCCTTTGCGAGATCTCTTGCACCCTGCGCTCTCTTTCTTCCGGTGTCAGCTCTTTTCTGCTGCGCTGTGCTTTGGCGAATGCCTCCAGCCTGTCCTTCGGCACGCTGACCAGCCTGCCCGACTTGTCCTTCATCAGTAACCTCGATACTGCCATTGTTTACCCCTTTCTGCCCTGCGGCAAGCCCCGCTCGATAGGCGGTTGCCGCCACGTCCTGATTCATTCCTTCGGCGTAGCGCATCGCCCGCTGCTCACTCGCGCCGAGTCTGCCCTGCTCATAGACCTGTCCGAAGCTCTGCGCATACTGCTCCGCCGGCATGCCCGTCGTGTTTCCGTTCAGGAAATACGCCGCCGTCTGCTCGTCGTATCCCGCTCTCTGGGCCTGCGTCTGCAGATACTGCTCCTCCTGCTGCGCCGCAGCCTCATCCAGCGCCTGCTCCGCGTCCGCCGTCTGCCGCTGGGCATACTGTACCGGATCCAGCTCTCCCATGTTCTCTGTCCCCGGAATTGGCGCAAATAAGCTGTCCTGGTTGTACTGCTGCTGCGCCGCCTGCTGGGCCTGCTGAACGGCCTGGACGCTCTGCTGTGCCCGATTCTGTTCCTGCTCCTGCTGATGCTGTGCAAGCCTCTGGTTTTCCTGTGCCGTCTCCGCAGCGCTCTTGTAGATTTGGAATGCCTTCTCGTCCGCCTCGGCCTGCGCCTGCTCCTGCCGGGCCTGTTCCTGCAGCTGCTCGAGCCGGGTCAGCGTCTCCGGCACGCGTGGCTCCTGCCCTTCGTCCACGGCCGCCTGCTGCTCCTTCGCCACCTCACGCAGCGTGTTCTCCACGGCCTTCTGCGTCACCTCGCCGCCATCGTCCACGGTCTGCTGCAGTTCCTCGGCCAGCTGGTGCGCCTTCGTGCCCTCTTCCTGCGCCATGCCATAGTCGATGACGTCCTGCACTTCGCCCGCCTCGATGACCGCTCTGGCCGTCTGCGTGACGTTTGCCTCCAGAATCACGCGGTTCACGCCCGCATACGTCCCGGACATGGCAAGGCCGGACAGACCGCCCGCGAGGAACGAAAGGCTGTCTTCCTTCGCAAAGTCTCCGACCATCGCTGCCAGTGCCTGCGCCGGCGTCTTGCCGTCCGCGAGATACGCCGCATAGGCAGACATGACCTCGCCTCGGTCATGCTTCGCCACCACATCATACGCACGGTTGAGCCAGTTGGACGCGATCTCCTCCGCGCCTTCCGACGCGAACGACCGCAGCGCCTTCTTCCACACGGCCTTCCCGCTCAGCATGTTCTCGATGATATCGCCCACGGAGTATTTTTCCGTAATACCCTCGATCGCGCCCTCGACGATACCGTCGACCAGCGCGTCCGCGTTGGACTTGCCGTTCTGGATCCCCTCATACACGGAATCCGCCGCGACCTGCGAGCCCATGACCCAGTTCATCGTCTCCGCGATCGCGTCTTTCGCGCCCGCTCCGGCCGCGCCGCCGACCGTCCCGACGAGCCCCGTCGAGACCGCCATGTTGACCGCGCTGTCCAGCGCCGACGTGCCCGCCTGATAGAGGAACTGCCCCGTCGGGTCCATGCCCTGCATCACGCTCTGCCGAATGCCGGAGGACAGGCGCGACGCGTTGTACGCCGGGCTGTAGATGTTCGTCGGCATATCCTCGTTCTGATAGCCGCCCGCCCACTTCGGCAATACGCCGCGCAGCGATTCCAGATTGCCCAGCGCCTTCCCGGGCGCCAGTGCCGCAGAGAACAGCGTCGCGGCAGCCTTCCCCGCGAAGGATCCGCTTCCCATCTCCTGCGCCGCCTGATCGAGCTTCTGTGCGTTGTCATAGTCGTCCAGAATCTTCTGGAATTCCGCCAGCCGCTTGAGCGTGTCGTCACTGTATCCCTTCTCGTTGAGCGCCGTCTTCGCGTCGTACTTCGCGTACGCCCGCACCTGGTAGCCGTTCAGCTCCTGCCCGCGGTACTGTCGCAGCAGATTCTGTTCATCCTCGCTAAGTGCGCGCATGGCATCCTGCGCCCGCAGCAAGACGGCCTGATTGTCCACAGCCGCCTTGCGCTCCTTCAGCGCATCGATCTCCTGCAGCGTCTCGTCGTTCTTCACGTTCCCCAAGCCATACGGCAGTGTGGTGTCCTGTGCCCGCCCGAGGTCCGTAAAGAAGTTCGCCGACTGTTCTTTCTCCGCGGTCTGCTCCGCGTGCGCCTTCTCCAGCGCGTCGATCTGCTTGCCCAGCTCCTTCGACGTCCGCCGCATCCCGCGCAGCTGATCCAGCTGCGCATTCTGCGCCGCCTTCGCCTGCCGGTTCTGCGTGTCTACATCCTCGCGCACCTGCTGCGTAGCCGGCGCAAACCGACCGGCCAGCAGCGCGCTCTGCTGCCGCATGGCTTGCGTTCCGAGGTTTCCGCGTGCTCGCATTTGTGCCGCAGCATTTTTCTGTTCCGTCTGCTCGCGCCGCAATTCCTGTGTTGTAAGCTGCCCTAAGGTATTCGCCGGTGTCTTCTTTGTCCCACTCAAATACGGCTTCATTTTGATCTGTGCAAGCTCCGCCTCGCGCACGGCATTCTGATATGCCATAAACGCCGCATACTGCTTATGCAGCGGGTCATCTACAGTTGTCTGCCCGCTCTGTGTATTCTTCCCGTAATCCGGGTTCTGCAGGCCGTACTTGCTCGCGATCTGGATCTGCTTCTGGTCCAGCGTGATCCTGCCGCCGCGATAGGCGGAGGGAGCCTGCTGTGTGCTGGCTCCCTGTCCGCTGCGGATGTTCTCTGCGATCCGCTTCTGTTCGTCTGTCAGTGTGATTCGTCCCATGCTTCCCTCCATCACCGCTGCCGTAGATACGTCGCGCCGTAGTATTCCAGATACGCCTTGAAGGTGTTGGCCTCCAGCGCGTTGTAGCCCTTGCTGTTGAGGTAATTGTCCAGCGTCCGGCTGTCAAGATATACGTTCGGGTTCTTTGCCCGGTATGCCTGCGCCGCTTTTGCAAGCGTGTTATTTTTCTTGTCGCTCAGTCCGGAAGACGAGCTGCTGCTCCCGCCGCCGGATCCGCCACCGGATTTCTTCGCCGCAGCCTGCTCCGCTGCCAGTGCCTGCAGATACGCCGCGTTCTCGTTGTTTGCCTTCTGCGCCCAGTAGTCGAGCATCGTCGCCCACTGGCTCTGGTCCAGCGACCGTTCCGAGTTGTACGCGCTCCGCGCATCCGAAAGATCCGAATAATAATCGCTGACCGTATCCCGGTACCGGCCGTAGTCCGTATCTTCCCGGCCCTTCACGAGACTGTACTGGCTATAAAGGTCCGTCCCCTCATCCTGATACCGCTGATATGCCTGCTGCTGCAGCTGCGGCACGATGTCGTTGAGGTTCTGCAGATACGCATTGTACGCCTGCTGGCCTACCTGCTCGCCGTAGGTCGAGCCATAGCCACCCGTGAGTGCCGCTGCCTGCCCCATCGTGTCCTGCATGGCCAGCCGCCCGAGCCGCTGGTATTGCTCCCTGTACTGCTGGTACAGAGGATCCGTCCCCATGTCATAGCTGAATTTCTTCCGGTTCCGGATCTGGTCATACAGGCTCGTCAGCTCATCGTCCCAGCGCGATTGATACGCGCCCGGCTTGCTGGCCTTGACCTGCTCCAGATACGCCTGCGCTGCCTGCACGCTGCCCGACGGCGTGTACCCGCTCTCCAGCCCGTTCAGCTTGCTTCTCGTGTAGTCCGACACGCCGGACATGGTGTACGGGCTGTTCCTGGTCTGATAGCTGCCGCCGTAGTTCCTCGTCGTCTGGTTCTTGTTCACTAGCTGCGACTGGTAGCTGCCGTCCGCGTTCACGCCCGTGATGCGGTACGTGCCGCCGCCGGTCACGACCTCGTCGCCGGTCGAAAGCCCAGCCGGGGCCCTGCCGCCCGACTCTACTCGATATACGCTCATAGTCTCACCGCCTTAAAGCTTGAAATGTGTCGCGTACTGCTTCGGCATGTACGCCTGGTTGTAGGCGTTGAAATACCCCTGATAGTAGCTGTTGTACTTCGCCGCCTCGTTTGCATACTTCGTCGTCTCCCCGTTGGCGTCGCAGATCTTCATCCCCAGATACCAGCGGTAGATCTCATCATACGGCCACGGGATCAGAAGCTGTGTCTCTAAGTCCACGTCCTCCCCATAGCCCGTGAACGGCTCCGGTTCCTTCTCGTGCTCGTGCGTGCAGATGATATCCCGGTACACAATCCCGTCCAGCTCCGACAGCCACCGGACCTTATCCGGCGTCTCGTACTGGTTCGGCAGTAACCGGTCGACCGTCTCGATCGCTTCCCGAATTTTCATTTTTCCTCCTTACCAAAAGAAGGGGCATTTCTGCCCCTTCCTCTGCTTCCTGCCGTCATGGGCATTCACTTGTCAGTTGTCCGCCTGCGCGCGGCGGAAGGCTTCCTCCTCCGCCATCCGCGCGTTCATCAGGACTTCATACACCGGCAGCGGGACCTGCACGTCCTTGCCCTTCGGCACCATGAACGTCCGGCCGTTCACCGCCACAAAGCGGCTTTGCTCCTCGTTCTCCTGCCCGCGGGGCAGGTAGATCGTCTTCATGACGTTCCACACGTCTTCCTGGTTTGCCTGTACAGCCGCCGCGGCGGTCTCTTTCGTTGCCATGCTATGTGCTCCTTTCTCAGTTCGCCTCGTCCGTGCCGGAGTATGCGCTGCAGCTCTCCACGCGGACCATGCGGTCCTCATACAGCAGCTTCGCCGCCATCTCGGCCTTGTAGCCGACGGTCGAGAACTGGTTCAGCGGGCCGCCGATCTCGTCCTTGCCCTTGACGATCATCTCAAGGTTGCCGCCCTCCGGGTCGATCATCTTGTATGCGTCCTTGCCGAGGAACAGCGTCGCGTACACGCTGTAGTAGGTCGCAGGAGGCGAGCCGCTGTCGCCGGCCGCGCTCTTGACCGGGCAGGTCGAGTTGTTGAAGATCTTCGCTTCCGTCGTCTCGACAAACCGGACGCCGTGCAGCTCGCCGATCTCACCCGAGAACAGCGGCGTGACGTCTGCGTACTTGTGTGCCTCGACCCATGCGTCCGAGGACCGCAGGTCGTATGCGACCGACGGGTGGATGATGGCGACGTACTTGCCGTCGATCTTCGGAGCCTTCATCTTCTTCAGCGTCGTCACGGCCTTGTTGACCTCGTCCGGCGTCAGCTTCGCCGTCAAGTCGAGGCCAGAACGGCTGGTGACTGCCGTATGCGCGCCGCCCGCTGCGACCTTGTCGCAGTACTGCACGTTCGAGCCTGCCACAACCGCGTCGCGCACGCGCTTGTCGATGGACGTGCCGGCGGAAGCGCCGAGTTCCTCGGTCGCACCCAGGATGACGTTATCCAGCGCATGCAGCTCCAGCTGGTCGGAGACCGTCACGTACAGGCCGATCTGCTTGATCGCGCCGGTCGTGCTGGTCTGGCCCATCTTCTGGCCGGTCGGGATGACACCTTCGGTCAGCTCCTCCGCGTCCTTCAGCGTGTTCCACTTGCGCCACTCGACGGTCTTGCCGTGGTTGCGCGGCAGCGCCTGACGGCCTGCCAGCTGCGCATGCACGAGGTTCGGCCGTGCGTTCTCGAGCAGCTGCGTGTCGTAGAACGTCTTCATGGTCGGCGCGAGCGTGTCGTTGCCGCTGAACGCGGTCGTCTGGCCGGTGCCTGCGTTTACGTAGTTGCCGGTCGCATTGACGAGCGTACCGGCGTCAGCAAAAAACTGAAATCCCACCTTGGAATTAAACATAGCTTCTTATCTCCTTTCTCAGGGGATCACTCGTTCCCCTCTTGCCGCGCGGCGGCGCATATCCTCCACCTCCGCGCGTGACCAGTGTGTTTTCATCGGGACGTTTTCTCCGCCCGCAGCGCCGGAGCCGATCTCCTGCGGCCGCGCGCCCTGCGCCTGGATGGTCCGCATGACGTTCTCCCGCGCCTGGTTCGCCACCAGCTGCGCCTGCGCCTGTGCGATCTCCTGCTGATGGATGACCTCATAGGCCGTCTTCGGCGGCACGCCCGCGCCCATGAGCCGCGCAAAATCCGGGTTCTGCATCTCGGTCTCAAAGTCCGCGCCGTACCGCGCCGTCACATCTCGTGCAAAGTCTGCCTGGATCCCGGCGAAGGCCTCGCGCATCTGGTACTCCTGCAGCTGCCGCCGCATGGCCGTATTCTCAGCCCTGCCGGCGTACTCCTTTTTGAGGGCGTCCGCCGACATGCCCTTTTCCATGGCCTCCGCGCTGTAGAGCCGCTCGTCAGCGGAAAAGCGCTGTGCCAGTGCCGCGAAGTCCGTCTTTCGCGGGTCCGACGTGTCGATCCCGTAGAGCGCGCCCAGCTGGTCAATGATCGGCGCCATCGCCTCGGCCTGCCCCTTGTACTGGTTCAGCCCGCGCACGCGCTGCTTCACGACCTTCTGCACTGCAGAATCAAAGTCCTGCTTGTACCGGCCCCGGATCAGACTGTCAAACGTTTCTTCCTGTGTACCCTGTCCCTGAGCGTCGGGGACGTTGGCCGGCTGCTGCTGCACCTGCGCCTGTGCGGCTGCCTCCTGCCCGCTCTGCTGACCGGCGACGTCAGCTGCGCCCGTGGTCTGAGCGCCTGCGCCCGTGAATTCGCCTTCCATGCTGTAAATTCCTTTCTGGCGTTTATTCTAAAATCATCGTAGCACAAACTTTTCAGAGTTTCACCCCACGCGGATCAAGTCGGCTGTGCACTTTCTTCCGACTTTTTGCGCGCATTCTCCACGATCTTCGGCTCCTGCGTCTCACCGGTATTGATCTCCGGCTTCTCCGCTGCCGCGGCGCTCGCCTGCGGGACGGCCTGTCCGCCCTCCTGCAGGATCTGCTGCGCCAGCCCCTCACCCATGACCGGATCATACCTGTCTGCCAACGCCAGCGCCAGCTGCTGCCACTCGACCAGCCGCTGCTGCAGGTCCGCGTTCTCCTGGATCTTCTGGATGATTGAGTCCTTCCCGTCGAAGTCCATCATGTCGAGCGTTGCCAGCGTCTGGTCCACCATCTGTGGGTTGAAGAACCCCAGCTGGAAGAACTGCAGCGCCAGCTCGTTCTGCGCCATGGACGCGTACTCGCTTGCCTTCTGCGCCGAGACCTCAATGTCGAAGACCGGTTTCCGCAGTCCGTCCGGCTGCCCGTTCGCGCCGTAGAGCGTCTGCGGCTGCAGTCCCTGATTGCTGTACTGTACGAACTGCTCCGCCCCGCGCTGCCCAATGATCCGGAACTGCCGCGGCAGATCATAGAACTGCCGGATGCGCTCAATGACCATCCGGATCATCCGCGCGTAGGCCCGGTATGCCGACTTTGTGGAGTCCTTGCTGCTCCGGCCGGACGCCTCCTGCAGCGCTGCAATGGCCGAGGCCGCCGTCACGCCGGAGCTCGTCGCGCCGTTGTTGACGTCCGTGTTTCCCGTTGTCCACTTGAGCTCCTCGATCTTGTTCTGCAGAATGGCGATATAATTGCTGTTGAGCATGTTGACCTGGATCGGCTGCAGACTGTCCTGCCCAAGATTTCCATCCACATGCACGAACGGCTTCGTCCAGTCCGCAAACTCCTGCTCATTGACCGACCCGTCCGACCGCTTGAACCACCGCGGCGTCGTCGTCATGATCGCGTTCTTCACGATCGCCTGGTTCATCCGGTCGATCTGCTCCTGCGTCGACTTGCCGATGTCGATATACCCATACCCGGCAATGCTGCCCTCCACCGGGAACAGTGCGTCGACCACGAACGGGTATTCCCCGTCGTCATACAGGCCCGTCTCCGCCATGGGCTTTCCGACCGGCTGCTGCACGATGCTGCCGTCCGGCATGGTCATCGTGTCATACCGCTGCTCTGTGTCGTTCTCCGTCGCCTGCAGGATGGTGTCGCCCACGAGCTTTGCAAAGTGCAGCACCTGCCGGCCGTTCTGATATTTCTTGTAATACCAGTCCACCACCATCGACTTGTTGTCAAAATTGATGACGTCGTCCGTGTTGTACTTCTGCTGGATCTGCGGATTGGAGTTGAGCTTGCCCCGCAGCTCCGGGTACTTCTCGACCAGCAGATCGTTGTCCACCATCTCCGTCAGGAAGATGTTCTTCGACTTCTGCAGATCCCGGACGCCCGGCTCCCAGAAGAAAGACAGAATATCCACCGGCTGCACCGAGATATCCCCGAGGCCGTTCAGCTTCGAAGAATCCCACTTCACGTGCCAGATGAGCGTGCCCTGCTTGAGCTTCGTCCACTGGCTGTCCGAATAGACCTCTTCGAAGTCGTTCTGTTCCAGAATGACCGGCAGCACCGAGGAAAGCTTCGCTGCCTCCTCCCGGTCGTCCGGTTCCCGCGGGCGGATGGCCGGGGCCGGATAGGCCGCGATCGCGTCCGCATGCTTGCCCATGATGACGTTGAAGAGCCACGCCGACGTCCACTTGTCGTCCTCCGGGTTCCCCTTCTGGATCCGCTGCCAGCTGCGCATGCGCCACCAGTCCTCCGAAGCAATGACCCGCGCCTCCAGCGCACTCTTGCCCTGCCGGTATTTCTGCAGCGTGTCCATGGCCTTTCTGGCCTGCTCTTCGCCGATGGCCTTTCGCGCCGTCAGCCCGCTCGCCGTGTCATTCTGCATGGTCGTCTGCATCTGCTCTGTCTGCATTGTCCGCTTCCTCCTTCCGCAGGTCTTCCGCCGTGAGTCTTGCCACCTCGTTCTGGATCCCGTCCAGCACAAATCCCACGATGACCGGCGGCAACCCCGCCTCGTTGATGTCCTCGATCAGCCGCCCCCGCAGCTGCACCACTGCTTTTGTGATATTCATAGCTCCTCCTATCCGTTATAATTGCTGATTGCCCGGTTGAGCGCTTCCTTGAGCGCAGAATAGCTGTTTGCAAAGTACGTCGCTTCCAGCTTCGTCCCTGCCGATACCGTGCTGACGCTTCCCGCGCCTGCCAGATTCCCGATGGCGTTTGCCGCCTCGTTGTAGATGGCCGCCGTGATCGTCTGCCCGGCATAGGCCGTCGTGAAGGAAATGCTCCCGTAGCCTCTGGCGGCCCGGACCTCGTTGATCTTCGCCGTCAGCCGGTTCCAGCTTGCCGCTGTCAAATACGTGACGACCTTCCCCGCCGCGATATACGACGCATCGTTGCTCGTCCACGCGAAGGCCGCGATCTGTGCCTTCGTCTCGCCGGATACGGTGTTGGACGTCTTCGAATCCGTCCCGGCCTTATTGACGATCCAGAAATAATACGTCGTGCCCGGTTCCAGCCCCGAGACCGTCACCGGCGAGCTGCCGATCGACTGCGAGCCGATCGCCGTATAGCTTGTCTTTCCCCAGTAGAGCGTCCAGCTTCCGTACCCGCCGCCGTTTTTGTCCCACGTGACCGTCGCCGTGTTCTTCGTCAGCGTGACCCCGCTGATGTATGGTGCGACTGCCGTGATCTTCGTCTTGTAGTACACGCGCACGGCCTGCCCGCTCGTAATGGGGATCGTCTCCGTCGCCGCGTGATTTGTCGCATACCCTTCCGACGCGAGCCTGAAATACTGGAATTCATACTCCTGCGAATACGTCTGGTACTGCGTGCCGGACATGGACAGGAAGAACGAATTGCCGATCGTGCCGGAGACGGACCCGTCTGACAGCGTGTGCTGCCCGTCCAGGTAGTTGTAGATCGGAATCGTCGTGGTCTTGCTCTGGTAGTAGACCTTGACGGTCTGCCCCTCCTGGATTGGGATCGGATAGCTCGCGTCGTGCTCCGTGTTGTAGTTCTGCGACGAGAGCCGGAAGTACAGGAAATGATACTGCTGCGAGTACGTCTGATACTGCGTGCCCGCGGCCGAAATGTAAAACGTATCTCCGATATCGCCTTTGAAGGACCCGCTCGCCAGCTGCGTCAGGTTATCCAGGAAGTTTAGAATGCTGACCGTCGCCTGCGAGGTCGACTGTGCCAGCGTCCGCACGCTGATGGAGTTTGTCTCGGCGACAAGCGCCCCCGTGCTGCTGTTGTAGATCCGCACACGGCAGATATACAGCGTGTCCGGTGTCAGACCAGTAATGACCCGGTGGGCCGTTGTCGTGCCCGCAGTCGAGTCCGTCACCGTCGCCATGACGGTTCCCGCGAGGATGTATTCGTATTTCCGTTTGTACGTCGTCGTGGACGACATCCCGGAGATCGTCAGTGTGATGCTCGTCGGCGTTCCCGACGCGCCGGATAGCGTTGCCACTCAGACCACCTGCCTATCCGAACACCGGCGTAATGCCGCTTACGCCGCCGGAGGCGATAAACCGGATGCTCCCGTCCGATTTTATCTGCATGCTGGCCGTCCCCGCCGCGTTCTGCAGATACACATCACCGCTCGTCGACCGAACACGCACCGCCGGTCCCGACAGGTCGACCGCATAGGCTGCCGAGCTGGAGGACGTAAACTGCAGACTGCCCTCCGCGCCGCTGATCTTGCCGTTCGAGAAGTTCGTACCCGCGATCTCAAGACCGTTGCTGATGATGTTGATCTCATCCATGATCTGCTTGAGCTTCTTCTGGATGCTCGTACCGTCGAGCTTCAGATCCGTCGCGTTGATCGTTCCGCCGATCTCAGCCCCCGTGCACGTCAGCTTCCCGTTCGCGTCGACCTTGAACTTATCCTTGATGGAAAGCCCGCTCGTGCCGAAGTACATGCTTGCGCTGCCCCCAAATT
>ERZ1026780.935-NODE-935-length-20826-cov-5.952915_pt1 | contig 20826 bp, 19 predicted proteins | sample MGYA00380126_ERZ1026780 | MGnify/ENA primary metagenome ERZ1026780 (study PRJEB33269, sample SAMEA4719762) | human gut metagenome | biome: human-associated habitat; feature: organic feature; material: feces | place: Cameroon | collected 2013-10 ... | reverse complement strand
TCGTAACCTTTTTTTGCCAAAGATAAATTCTGTAATTGTAAAGAGATACATAATTTTCGTGATAAGACAACAAAATCCGTTGAACAATAAAATCGCAAAGGTTATCGGTGAAGATAAATCTGCAATTAATCGTGAATTGAAATAAAACCATGATAAGCGTGTGATAGGAGTGGAGGATTGCCCCGTAAAAGTAGATGATAGATTATGATTTGGAGATTAGATACAGTAATCGGCAAGAACCATAAATACTGCACTTGGTATTGACATTTACTTCGGACACTCTTATCGGTCATGGAAAAGAGAAGCTAAGTTTATTCGGAGCAGACTGATTGACCAAGGAAAAAACTCGGCGTTCTAATTTTTCATGAGTACTTTTTTGCTAACTTTGCAAATCGATAAATGGTCTAACTGATAAGTATTTGTGAGTTGAATCCGGTGAGTTCTCAAAACAGAGAATTCGTTTAAGTGGGTTATGGCATGAATCCAATGGAAGTACTTGATATTCGCCAACTGATAGGCGAGACTACTGAATATGATAAGAAACTGGCTTTGGAAGTGAAGAAGCCTAAGAGTTGGTGCAAGAGTGTGAGTGCGTTTGCTAATGGCATTGGTGGAAAACTTGTGTGGGGCATTGCCGATGATGATACGATGATAGGACTTGTTGATGCCAAGGGCGATGCTGAAAAGATTAGTGAAGCTATCAAAGCACATCTTGACCCTATTCCTGACTTTAATCTGTCATTCGCTAAATGTGAGGATAAAGAGTTTGTGATATTAAATGTAATGCCGGGAGGTCAAACACCTTATTACTATATTGGCGATGGGCAGATGCAAGCATTTGTGCGTGTGGGAAATGAAAGTGTGGTGGCAAGTGTGTCGAAGCATAAGGAATTGGTGCTTAAAGGTTCAAATATGTCGTATGACAGTCTTGTGTCTCGTTGGAAATTTGAAAATATGTCCTTCACTGTACTACGTGCCACTTACTTTAATCGCACCAACCGTTCGTTTGAAGAAAGTGATTATGAATCATTTGGCATCATCAACGAGAAAGGAGAACTGACGAATGCAGGAGCTCTTCTTGCTGACTATTCACCGGTACGCCATTCACGTCTGTTTTGTACCCGTTGGAATGGATTGGATAAAGCAAATGGAGTCATGGATGCCTTGGACGATGAAGAGTACAGTGGCAGTTTGGTTACACTTTTGCAAGCGGGTATGGACTTTGTACGTCGTAACTCTAAGAAAGCATGGCGTAAGACTGCGGATAATAGACTTGAATATCCGGAGTACCCGGAGCGTGCCGTAGAGGAAGGATTGGTAAATGCTCTCATACATAGAAGTTATTTGGAACTTGGAAGTGAAGTACATATCGACATGTACGATGATAGACTTGAAATATTTTCACCCGGTGGTCTTATAGATGGCGGGGCTATAAAGAATACAGATATGATGAACATGGCTTCTCGTCGTCGCAATCCTGTGCTTGCAGATATATTCAGCCGTTTGAAGTATATGGAGCGTCGTGGTTCCGGCTTTAAGAAGATTGTTTCTGCTTACAAAGGTCATGATGGTTACAAGGAAGGTATGGAACCATCATTCTTAACTCCTTGGGATAGCTTTGTCCTGATATTGCCAAAATTCAATATTGCCGGTATCGAAGGTGTCTATGTCAGCGATAGAGATGAAGTTGAGAACAACCATGAATTGATTGGTCAGAAAGGTGGTCAGAAAGGTGGTCAGAAAGGTGGTCAGAAAGGTGGTCAGAAAGGTGGTCAGAAGAATGATGAGAGAAGCATTGACATTATATTGCAACTAATAAAAGATAATCCTGCAATCACAAGAAATACACTTGCCAAGACTATCGGTATATCTCATAGTGCTATCCAAAAACACATCAATCGCCTAAAAGTCGATGGTATTATTATTCGTCATGGAGGAGATAGAGGTGGCTACTGGGAGGTATCGAAAGATAAGATATTCGACAAACTCCACAGATAATGGTTTATATCTATTACTGGAGTTCAAAAGTGTAAAATAGTCGTTCAATCGCAGAAGTGATGATTAAGCGATTTTTCGTGATTCTGCTTATCGGCAGAGTTTGTTTTCGCAATCGTCGGTTGCAGCTTCGGTTTCAAGGGTGCAATGGGTGATGCCCGACGAGGCGAGTTTGTGCCTTATCTCTTGTTTGACGCTTTGAGACTTTGAGATGTCATTCAGAACGATGTGTGCGGTAAGAGCCGTTTCCGTTGTGCTGATTGCCCAGATGTGAAGGTGATGGAGGCTTTCCACGTATGGTATTGCCAATATTTCTTTTTGCACCTTATCGATATCGATGTTGCTCGGAGTGCCGTCCAATGCCATTTTCAGACTTTCTTCGAGCAAATGCCATGTCGAGAAGAGTATAACGCCTGCAATGACAATGCTTATGATAGGGTCTATGAGGGCGTTTCCTGTGAAGACGATGATAATTCCGCTTATGACAACTCCGACAGAAACCAATGTGTCTGCAAGCATGTGCAGAAAAGCACCTTTCACATTCAAGTCATGGCTTTGCTTTTTCATCAACATAACCGTTGTCAAGCCGTTTACAACTATTCCCACGCCTGCCGTCCAGCTTATGGCAACACCATTTACCGGAACAGGGTTGGTAATCTTCTCTATACTTTCGATAACAATTACTATTACGGCTCCGAGAAGCAGGATTGCATTAAGCAAAGAAATAAGAATAGTGGCTTTCTTTCCTCCGTAAGTGAAGTGTTTGGTCGCCGCTTTTGCGGAAAGACGGAATGCAAGCAGTGCGAGCAGGAGTGAGAAAACGTCCAAAAGATTATGTCCTGCATCGGAGAGCAAAGCCAACGCACCCTGAACCCAACCGATTGTGGCTTCCACCGCAACGAAAGCGAGGTTGAGGCAAATGGCTATGATGAATGTCTTGTTCAAATTTCCATCTATGTGAGATGCGTGCGAATGTTCATGATGTCCCATATCCGTTATGTTTTTTCGATTTGACATTTCAGCTTCCGGATTATTACAAGATAAGAAAGAATATGTTGAACCCTTATTCACGGAAAACAAGTATGCGGGATTGGTCATGTTGCCATGCCATGGTTCGTACTTTGATAAATCCACGATTGCAAATATCGGTAACAGATAAGGATTTTTTCATACCTTTGCGGTGTTGAAATGAAATTGTGAAATTATGCAATATCCATTGATTTCGGAATATGTCGAAGCCATTCGCATTGCGGAGGATAACTTGGAATAAAATAAACTGTACTGATGTTTTCTGAAAACGAATTTGGTGCGTATTCGGAATGTCGATTGGTTAGTGAATTGCAAATAATGAGTGAGTGCGAACATTCCGTTCGTACATGCGATGTACCTTTGCAGCATGATTATGAAAGTCGAACAAAAAAGGAAAAACATGCAAACAGAGATAAGAAAGCAAGTAGAGGCAATAGTTACAAAGTATATGAATTCTGCTTTGGAATTGAACGGGAAGACAGATGTACCGTGTGGTGGTGAAGGTCATGAATTTGATAAATTTGAATCGGTGCCGCAATACGATGAAACTCTTTTGATGTGGGATCTTATAGGTCGAATTTACCTTTTGCGAGCAGGTAGTGATGCCAATGCAGATATTGTTAATGCATATTGCATATATTCCAGAGATGTCAAGAGTTCTCTTACAGAGAAAGATAAACTTTTTTTGGTTGAGAATTTCGAGGTGTTTATTGACTATGCTTTAGAGAATAGTCCGATTATAGGTTCATCACATTCATGTTCATGGGATACGCTTCTTCCGGAGCTTTGGGAAAATCACTCCGGGGGAATTTTTCTTTCTGATATCGGTGATGTTCGTGGATTTGTCGAACAGGATAAATACAATATTACTTTTGGTGGATTTTCACCGAGTGGAGCTTTACGTGCGTACGCCAAGGGTATGAATTATCAATATCATATCAAAGATAAGCAAGGTACTTTGGGGTCTGATTTAAAGGATGGACAATTCGATATTGTGATTTATGGTAAAGGTTTTGAATTACTTTGGTCGGATGGAATTAGTGAAGCAGATTTTAATGCTTGCTTCCGAATTGTCAAGGAGGGCGGAGAAATTTTGATTTTCTTGAATAATGTATTTGCTTTGAATGATAAGAATGCTTCCATATGTGAGCGTATTTGTAAGGAAAAGTACCTGAAAAGGATTATTCAGTTGCCTTCCGGAGAAATACTTCTTCATTTCGTGAAAAAGGCACAAGACTCTGTTGTTGTATGCGATGCTATAGCTCTTGTCAAGAATGAGAATAAACGGGATATTGATAGATTTATATACGGCACAGATTTCGGCAGGGATATTGATAGAAGTGCTTTACGGGAAGTTATTGAAAAGGCAAATATGCCTGACAATAATGACACAAGCCAAATCATACGCCGAGTTTCGTATGATGAGTTGCATGAGAAAAATATCTTATTGCCATCGGTATATCTGTACTCTCCTACGGAAGGAATTCCTATTTGTCAGATGATAGAGCCCGAATTAAAGGAGGGTTGGACTGATGAATTTCAAGGGCAGGAAAAAGTGGTTACAATTAATCAACTTTCAAAAGTATTCTCCAAGTGTGAATTCCATGTGGATGATTTGCATACTCTTGATACAAGTCGGTCGAGACTATATCGCAAGGTAGAAGGCCCGGTTGTGATTATTGCGGTTTCGGAAAAAGAAGTAATTGTCGGTTATACTACCGAAGAGACTTCTTTCTTGGTTGCAGCCAATCTTTATCTCTTAAAACCGGTGGCAGGTCTCGATGTGAGATATTTCGCAAGTCTGTTGCTTAGTTCCTCCGTACAAAGATTATTGACAGAACTTGCTTATACTGATTATCGTATTAGTCATAAATTGATAAGTTCGTGGGACAAATTGATACGTATCAATATACCCTCTGTCGAAGAACAACAAAAAATTGTTCAGGAGACTGTTCTAAAAGATTTCTCCATACAGGAAAACCATGCGGCTATACGAGAAAAAGGTTTCATGAACTCGATACGCTTGAGAAAGCATGCTTTGTCGCAGAATGTATCCGCTTTTGATAGTTTGTTCCGTTCCTTGGAGTATTGTATGCAGGAGAATAATGGAAGTCTTAATGCCAAAGACCGGTTGTCGCCTGTCAGTCCGATGACTGTGGAAAATGCAATGGAGGTGCTTCATTCCGAGTTGCAGACTATATGTAACCGTGTGGCACAGTTGACGAACGAGCAGGATTGGGGCAAATGTGAAGCTATAGAGCCGGAAGAGTTCATCGAGAAGTATGAAAAGGAACATCTTAATCCTACTTTTAGCTTTACACCGCATGGTGGTTGGGGATATAATCGGTACGAGGAGGATGTGTTAAGTGAGGACGGAAAGTTACTTTTTCGTAAAGGAGATGCTCGTTGTAATGCTTGGTTTCCGAAGAAAGCATTGAAACAGGTCTTTGATAACATTGTTGCCAATGCTAGTGAGCATGGTTTTACGGATAAAAGTCGTAAGGATTATCGTATCGATATACAGTGGATGAAAGTAGGTTTTAATATGATTATCACTATTTCCAATAACGGAACTCCGATGCCTTCCGATCTTGATACCGGTTTGGTTCTGGAATACGGCTATTCTTCCGCTTTGAACGAACGAGGTCATGGTGGTATTGGTGGCGGCGAGATGGCAGAAATCATGCGTCAATTTGGTGGTGATATTTGCGTTAATTCAGATCCGAAGCGATACTACAGGACTGTTACGTACGCGTTGAAGATACCTTTGGCAAGTAGTTATTAGAAGTTCAAGATGAGGTAGACAAGCGAATTGTCTGCCTCCTTAAAATATAATTATATGAATTCAGATTTTATACAAGTATTGTGGGTTGAAGATGACCCCTTGGTTACACAAAGTTATCCTATCGAGGCTGCCCGATTCGGTATAGAACTCGTTCCTTATGCTTGTTGGGAAGAGGCGGAAAAGGCTTTAAATTCGGATTTTAAGCGATGGTCTGCCATTGTGTTGGATGCCAAGTGTAAGTATAAACGTGATAGTCATGATAATGCTGCGACATTTCTTGGCCAAGCGATGCATTCGATAACCACAATTTGCACAAATTATCAATGGGATATTCCTTGGTTCGTGCTTTCGGGCGGTAGTGAAGACGAATTAAATGATTTGATAATCGATAGTCGTAAAGCATGGGATGGTGATTGGGATAGCAAAAAATATTACAGTAAAACAACAGATAGAGAGATACTGTTCCAACGTATACAATATTTATCGAAGAAATCCCATGAACTGAACATAAAGACCCGCTATTATAAAGATGTATTCGAAGCTATTAAAAATGCCGGTTTAGATACGGATATCGAGAAATATATGGTGGAATTATTGTTGCCGATACACTCTCATAAGTACAGCGACAATAAGGAATACAATCATAAGATGACATTGATACGTAAATGTATCGAATTTATCTTTCTATCGATGGCTCAGCATGGTATCTTGCCTAATGAAGAACGAGACAATAAAACTGTTTTGCATCATATTCTTGTAGATAGAAGAGGTGGCATAAATACAACATGGTGCAGTAAGATACTTTCGGGCAAGGAAACCGGAGATGATAAGAGCATTACGATTAAAAGTAATACGGTTCTTCCAAATGTGTTAAAGGATAGTTTTCAGAGATTGATATACATTTCTGCTGCTTATGAACATGCAGATAATAAGCATGCCTCAAACGAACAACAAGCTAATTCCCGCCAAACTACACAGTTCCTTGACTGTATAAATAATGCACCTTATCTTCTTCGGGGCATGGCGATGGAGTTATGTACCATTATATTGTGGTATTCATACTACTTGAATACTCATCAGGATAAAGAGCAAAATGCCTCAAATTGGGAAGTGGTAGGAGAGAAAGATGAATAGTAAAAACTCATTGTAGGAGAGTAGTTATTTTGTCTTTAATCCGAATTATGAACATATAACGAGGGAAGAAGAGAATGCCCAGCAATAAGAATGCCATAATAAGATACATGTTTATAGATGCCATGCTGTCTAACAGGCACCATCGCTACGATATTCATGATCTTACAGAGAGATGCAACAGACAATTAGAGGAAAACGGGGATAAAGAAGTTTCACAACGATGCATAGAGAAAGACATAAATGATTTGGAAAGGCCTCCGTTTTGTGCGGAAATAGAACGAATTCGGATTGACGGGAAAAGATGCATAAAGTATAAAGACCCATCATTCTCGATATTCAAACCGAAATTGACAGAGGAAGAAAGCAATCTCCTTTTAGAAGTTCTTAATACCATCGGACAATTCGAAGGACTTGCGAACTTTGAATGGTTGGATAAATTCAAGCATGGATTAGGATTAAAAGAACGTCCCAAAATCATCAGCTTCAGCAATAATCCATATCTTCAAAATTCCAACCTTATTGGAGAACTGTTTAATCATGTATCCAATCAAGTTGTCATTGAAATAGAATACCGTAAATTTACCGGGGAGAGCAATAAAACTATAATCCTCCACCCATACCTGTTGAAAGAATACAATAACCGATGGTACATTATCGGAGCAAACAACCTAAGCGGAAAAATATTCAACTTTGCATTAGACCGTATCGGCAAAATAATACCCCGACCGGATATAGAATACACCCCATGTAAAGAAAATCTGACAGAACGCTTCGAGGATATAATCGGCGTTACTCTATATGAAGAAAAACCGATTGAACACATAGTCTTCTGGGTTAGCGAAGCATCAAAGGATTATGTCGCCACAAAACCGATACACGAATCTCAGAAAAACATCAAAAGACAAGAATTCGAATTAAGAAACAAATACCCCATTCTTGATGATGGCGAGTTTTTCTCGATAGAATGTATCCCGAACTATGAACTAATAAGAGAACTTTGCTCTTTCGGGAAAGAACTCTTAGTACTTGAACCATCAACTATTACAAACGAAATATCTCATCGTGTTTCAATGATGAATGATAAATATTCAGAACTGCGAACATTGGCTTCGCAACCCTAATCTACCTTTGCAACTGTAAACGAAAAAACAGAGCAAAGGAGATTACATGAGAAACGACAAAACACATTTCACGTTCGTGTTCGATTTGGATAACACATTGATAGAAACAAACCTTGCCAACAACAAATCATACAAAGAAGCAATTCGGCAAGTTGTCGATACGGATATAGAAATTAATCCGAAGCAAAGATTTACAAGAGAAGAACTGTCTTCATCATTGAAAGACTTATCCAAGGAAAAGCTCTTTGAAATTATAAACCTCAAAGAAAAGCTTTACACTCGATATATGAACGTCTCCGTTCTAAACAAAGACCTGTATACACTACTAAGAATCTTATATACCGGAGGTAACGAAACCATATTACTAACCAACTCGCGAGAGAAGAGAGCACGGCAACTATGTTCCTACTATAGTTTGAGTAACTATTTCAGCAGCCAATACTTTTTTGAAGACTGCCCGCAAAACAAATATCAGATACTATCGCAAAAAGGCTACGACTTGAAACACATTGTACTATTTGAAAACGACCCTATTGCCATTCAGTCAGCAGTAGAAAACGGTATCAACCAAGAAAACGTAATCAAAGTTCAATTTAACAAATAGAAAAGATATGGAAAAGTACACAGTTCTCGCAAGTGAAAGCGTTCCTCGTAACGCACAAGGAAATGCAGAAAGATTTCTTGCAAATGATGTCATAGCATTTTATCATGAGGACTATCATGGCAGTACCGGTAATTGGAAAAAGGAAGGTACTATCGAAAATTTGATATGTACGTTCAAAAACGATATTACCAGATATACGGAAACCGTATTACAAAGTGCAATGAACAGACTTGAAGCAATCTTGCAAACAGATTTGCCTGAAATATTGCGAGAAAGCAAACAAACAACTCTACGAGTTTGTGTTGTACCTCGTGCGAAAAACGAGAAACACTATCAAGACAATCAAAGACTATTCAGAAAAACCGTACAATGTATTGTTCAGAACACACCGGGTCTTGAAGATGGCACACACGACATACTCAGACATACCGATACAGCAACCACACACTTGTCTCGAAGAGGTCATGTAAGCGAAGGAAAATTCCCGTACATCGGTATAACCAAAGATACATGTGCTATATCCGATAGTGTATCAGGAAAAGACATATTGCTGATAGATGACCTATACACAAAGACAGTTAATATCGATGAGGACTGCATACAAGCCCTATTCGATAAAGGAGCGAGAAGTGTAATCTTCTACTCTGTCGGCAAAACAGTCCATAAGACGTGTGCAGGACTAAACGTCTAAAAGGAGAATCAATGTCAAAGAGAAAAGAAGCATAACCCATGAAATATACAGAAAATGCTTTGAACATACTCACTGTTCGGACATACCCAAAGAAAGGACCGGCTTGGATTGGCACAAACTTACGTGGCAATGAAAGAATGGAGGAACTGAGTCGGCTTCTATCGACAGAAAAAGAAGAATTTCTTGAAAGAAGAAATGAGATAGAGACCGAGATAAAGAAGATGGAAGGAAGCATTGACGGATTAGTTGCGTTGGGAGACGCAACTTTTCCTCAACCGAGAGGAACAGTCAAGTCGGCTGACAAACCGTACGCCCTTTTTTATAGAGGCGACATATCCTTACTGCAACCATCGAATCTTAATATTGCAGTTATCGGAGTACTAAATCCAGATGAAAAGATAGAGATTACGGAACGAACGGTAACGCAAGAAATACTGAAACATGGAGCAACTATAGTCAGCGGACTTGCACTTGGGTGCGATACCATTGCACATAGAACAGCGGTAGAAAACTCGGCAAAGACGATAGCAATTTTACCAAGCCCACTCAATAGTATAGTACCGAAAGAAAATATCCGATTAGCGGAATTGATTGTACAAAAAGGCGGTCTCCTGATTAGTGAATACTATGACAAACCCAAAAGTAAATATGATTTGGTCAGTCGCTTTGTTGTAAGAGATAGGTTACAAGCATTATATTCCGATGCAGTATTATTAATCGCAAGCTATGCTCAGAATAACCAAGGTAACGATTGCGGTTCTCGGCATGCCTTGGAAAAAGCGAAGACATGCGGCATAAAACGAGGAGTCATATACAATGAGATGAAACACAAAACAAATCCCATGTATGATTTAAATCGGCAACTTCTCCAAGAAGATAAATCCGTTATCAAGATAGATTCTTCCAATATGGAAAAAAGTGTTCTGAGACTTGTGAGAAGATAACCAAATCATACATCAGGTCAATTTACAAAAGTAAATGTCTATAATGTGTCGGATAATGCAATAATGAAGTATTTATTACGTTTTGAAAGCAATCGAATTGATAGTATAAAAAATGGAAGAGAGGAAATATAAAAGACTTTTCAAAAAATTCAGAGAGCAAGAGTCAAAAGAAGTATTTGCACATTTTCCTTATGATGGGAAAAGCGGAGAAACATGGGAAAGCCCATTTGAAAAACTTGCTAGGATGGCAAAAAAAGAAGATTGGAACTTTAAAAGGAAGGAATTTGTGGCGTTGCATAAAAATCAGTCTTTTCCTATTCTGACTAATTATTTGAATTACACATTCCTGCGTTTGCAAGATGAGGGAAAAATAGCTCTTACGCAAGAAGAAGATAAAGCATGTTTTAATACTGGTTTGCAAACTCCGCGAGGGAAGGATATTTTTGCTACATTCTTTAGAAATAGACAATCAGAATCTAAGGCACAGACAGATTGGACTTTCTATGGCTTTTTCGATTCATATTCTGAAAAATTAGAATCATTTCATCCATTGCCAGATATTGCACAATATATTGATAACGTCGAAGATTTGGTATTTAAAAATGAATACGAAATAGAATCTAATCTTGATCACTTCTTGGATAAGAATAAAGGAAGACTTCCAGAGGCTCTTCAAGACAATATGAGAATGGCAGAAAATACCATTAATGGCTCGATACAAGCATTAAAAAAATTAATTCGTCGAAACTATAAAATAGCAATTCCACATTGGTATGAAAATAAGATACAGTTATTATTACCTCTTGAGTTAACTAATGAAGATGGAATTGCAGATTTAGCTTTGGTCGTTGATAGAGATGATGTACGAAAGATATATAGAGGAAAGACAATTCTCACAATGGATCAGGCTTATGTGGATGCAAGGTTAATTACAAAGCCTGCAGATGAATGGTTAAATCCATAGTAATATGTTGATTTTCCCGTACAGCCGTAACAATATTATAAGGTATAGCGGTGATTGTATCGTAACATTTGTCGCATTGATGGAAAAAGAAACCGAGTATGCAGTCTTTTCAGCTATTGCATGCTCGGTTTATATTTTTGTCGTTAAGGGTAAATTCGTAGGTCGGGCTTATACGTTGAAGCGGAAGTGCATTATGTCTCCGTCTTGGACGATGTAGTCTTTGCCTTCCACGCTCATCTTGCCGGCTTCTTTGCATGCGGCTTCGCTTCGGAGGCTTACATAGTCGTCGTATTTTATTACTTCGGCACGTATGAAGCCTTTCTCGAAGTCTGTATGGATTACTCCTGCACATTGAGGGGCTTTCCAACCTTTTGTGAATGTCCATGCTCTGACTTCCTGCACGCCTGCGGTAAGGAATGTTTGCAGGTTCAAAAGGCGGTAAGAGGATTTTATGAGGCGAGCTACGCCTGATTCTTTCAATCCTAATTCTTCCAAGAACATTTGTTTTTCTTCCAAGGTTTCGAATTCCGCAATGTCGGATTCTATCTTTGCGGCAACGATAAGGATTTCCGCACCTTCCTCCTTGGCGATTTTCTCTACTTGTTCCGTGTATCTGTTTCCCTCTTTTGCACTCGCTTCATCGACATTGCAGACGTATAGTACCGGTTTGGCTGTCAAAAGGCACAATTCCTTGGCGAGTTTCAATTCGTCCTTGCTTTCGAATGTAACGGTTCTTGCACTTTTCCCTTGTTCCAAAGCTGCTTTGTAACGAAGCAGAATATCCAGCAAGACCTTCGAGTCTCTGTCTCCGCCGCTTTTTGCCGCTTTTTCGACCTTCGGTAAGCGTGTTTCCACTGTTTCGAGGTCTTTCAGTTGAAGCTCGGTATCTATGATTTCTTTATCGCGTATAGGATTTACAGAACCATCGACGTGAACGACATTGTCGTCATCGAAACATCTTAGAACATGAATGATAGCGTCGCATTCCCTTATATTGGCGAGGAATTTGTTTCCCAAGCCTTCTCCTTTGCTCGCTCCTTTCACCAAACCGGCTATATCCACTATCTCCACCGTTGCAGGGACTATTCTTTCGGGGTGAACCAAGTCGGCAAGCACGTTCAGGCGTTCATCAGGAACGCTGATGGTTCCGAGGTTGGGTTCTATGGTACAAAAAGGAAAATTTGCCGCCTGCGCCTTGGCATTCGACAAACAATTAAATAAAGTTGATTTGCCCACATTGGGCAAACCAACTATACCGCATTTCAATGACATTCTTTAGCTCTTGATTATTTTGGCAAACTCTTCGGTATCTACTTGCTTGGTTTGATGTTTCATATCCGCTTTCAAAGCCTTTATGAGTTTATCCTCGAACAAGTATTCGTAAACCTGTCTGCTTTGTTCTTTGTTTTCAAGCATGTTGGTTGCGACTTTTTCAACAGCTTCCTCTGTCTCCTTTATTTGCTCTTCCGTTGCATCTTCCGGAACAGGGAAATAATTGCGAACCAAAGCGGTTTTGTAGTAGTCTTTCACCTCTTCGCCGCTTACGTCCAATTTATATTTGTCCACAAGTTTGCCTTCGATTAGCTGCCACTTTATGGAGTCTCTGTATTTGTCGTAATTGTCGAGGATTTCCTTGCTATCGACCTTGCCTTGGTTGATTTCCACGAGCCAACGTTTCAAAAACTCATCAGGCAAATCCATCTTCGTGTTCTCGACCAATGCTTTGCTTGCACTATCCATGAAGTAACGGTCTGCTTGGTTCGAATAGGTTTTGCACAAATCCTCCTTCGCTGCCTTTCTGAAATCTTCTTCAGTCTTTATTCCTTTGCCTTTGTAAGCCATCTCGAACAATTCCTCGTTCAATTCATGTTTTATTACACGGCTTATGCCTGTTACTTTGAAGTTGACATCGGATTTGAATTGCTTTGCCTGCTCTTTGTCTATTCTCAACATGGAAGCGATTTCCGTTGTGTTCTTGAATGCCTTCGCAAGGTTGAACGTTATGACATCATCTTTCTTTGCACCGATGAATTTCTTCTTTATGGTAACCATGGAAATCAAATCGACAGCCAAAGATGTGGTAACCTTTATGCCACCTTCTTTCACATTGCCATTCTCGTCCAATTCCTCTATTTCTCCATACACCAAGTCTGTTTCTTCTATTGTTTCAGGAGACTCGAACTTGCCGAAACGACGTTGAATGTCTTCAACGAATTTGTTCAACATCTCTTCTGTCGGAACAATGTCGTAGTACGTTACGTCCTGAGAATCCAAATCGAGTTGGAACTCCGGTTGCAACGCTATGTCAAAATAAAAAGTGAAATCTTTTTGATTGTCCCAGTCTATGGCTTGTGTCTTTTCGTTGTTCGCCATGGGATTTCCGAGAATGTCGAGTTTGTTATCTTCTATGTATTTGTACATGGCGTCTGTCATCAGTTTTTGTACCTGCTCCGCACATACGGATTTTTCATACATCTTTCTGACAATTCCCATCGGTACTTGTCCGGGTCTGAATCCCGGCATATTTGCCTTTCTGCGATATTCCTTCAACTCTTTTTCAACCGATTCTGCATAATCGGCGGCTGTTACATCAATCTTCAATACAGCCGTCAAGTCGCCTGTCATTTCCTTTGTTACATTCATCTCTTATATCCTGTTTCTTTTTTTTGTTCGTTCTATTGAAAATTCAGTTTGCAAAGATACTGATTTATTGCCAACATACGCTTGACAAGTGGTCAAAAACCGTAATTCAATGCCTTTATCGCTTGCTGCAACTTCGGGTCTTCTCTCGTGAATGTCAGTTTTATGTGCTTTCTCCTTGCCGCAAACAAACCGTATCCGTTGTTTACGTTCGTGTATATGGGTTTGTCGCTTAGTCGATTGTCGTTTTGTCGGCTGTTGGAGTAATATTCATACATCTCCAAGCTGCAAGAATTGACGTATAGCTCGAAAGCGTATTGTCGGTTCGTCCATGAGCAATTCCCTTTTTGCGAAGCCAAATTCCTTTTCACGCCGTTGACGATGTCGCTCATGTCCATATCGTAATTGAATTCAAAGCCCGGGTTGTTGCTTGTGTTCAATTTCATTGCCAAATCGATGTCCGTGAACGTTTCTTCACCGTTTGCACGATAGTAAAACCTCATCGAGGGTTGGAAAACCTTTGCAATGATGCCTTGTCCGCTTGATGCGACGGAGGAATTGATGTTGTACCAACTGCAATTCATCATGTTCTTTCCGTTTTTCGGTATGAAAGTCATTATGCTTCCCGGTGCCGTTATGTCGTAATCGCCTATCAAACGGGTCGTCGCCCATGTTTCATCTCCGGATTTCTTGTTGCGAACCACGATTTTGTATTCTTTTTTCAGGGCTTCGGCGTGATTTAATCTGCCTTTGGTGCAGCACCGGTATAGGGGAGTCGTTTCATTGTAGAAATCGCCGTCCTGCTTTGTCGTGGTTTCGGTATAGTCGAACCATAAGGTATCTCCCGCATTGTTTTTGTCCCAAGGGTAATAGGAAAGCATGAAAACATCTATTTCATTCTGCCTGTAATAAACGGAGTCTTTCTCTTTCGCAAAGTCAATGTAGTTTCCGCTGCCGAGAAACCCTTTCTGCACACGAACGAAGGTGGTGTCGCTGTCTTGATCCAATACTCCGTAAATGACGGTTACCTGTTTCCACTCCTCATTCGGGTCGAACTCGACTTCACAACCTGCAAAGCAGAAAAGCATTGCAAGAAACAATATAAGATTTGAGTGTTTCGACTTCATATCTCGTTGTTTTATAGGTTCAGAAGTTGCAAAGGTAAGTATAAATCCCGACAATCGGATATTTTCTCGTACTTTTGTACCTGCCAAAAATTGAAATTTAATCGTTAAAGGAAGATATGAAACATTGCGATGACTTTGTCGTGGTCGAGAACCGAGCATCGGGTTCCGCCTTTTTCAAGTTGAGCTTGCGGGCTTGCAGTCCTTTGCCCGAAATAACTGCGGGTCAATTCGTGGAAGTCGGCGTTCGACAAACCGAAGGTATCATTTTGCGACGTCCCATTTCCATTCATGATGTGGATTACGCCGCAAACACCATTGTTTTGCTTATCCGGATTGCGGGAAAGGGGACAAGACAGCTCTCCATGCTCGAAAAGGGCGAGCGTGTGAACCTTATTTACCCTCTGGGCAGGGGTTTCGAGTGCAGGGGCGAGGAGGTGCTGCTGGTAGGTGGCGGAGTCGGGGCGGCTCCTCTGCTTTTTCTGGCGAAATCCTTCCATTCGAGAGGGGTACGCCCCCATATTCTGCTCGGATACAGGGATAGGGAACAGTTCCTCGACCTTCCGGAGTTCGATAATTACGGAAAAGTGTTCGTCGCAACGCAGGATGGAAGCCTCGGAGAGAGGGGAATGGTGACGGAACACAGCGTTTTCGCCAAGCAATTCGACTGTGTTTATGCCTGCGGACCCACTCCCATGATGAGAGCTGTTGCAGAAAGCTGCCGACAAAGGGGCATCGAGTGTTTCGTTTCCCTCGAAAACAAGATGGCTTGCGGCATCGGGGCGTGTCTATGCTGCGTTCAGCAAACCACAAGCGGCCATAGGTGCACCTGTACCGACGGTCCTGTTTTCAATTCCGAAGAAGTAATCTGGTAATGTATCGTTATATGGATAAGTTAAAGATAAAAATAGGCTCGCTTGAGCTGAAAAACCCTGTCATGACAGCCTCCGGCACCTTCGGTTACGGGGAAGAGTACATGGATTTCTACGATGTGCAGATGCTCGGAGGCATAATAGTGAAAGGTACAACGGGCGAAAAACGCGAAGGAAACCCCGCCCTGCGTCTGTGCGAGACCCCTATGGGAATGATAAACGCCGTGGGCTTGCAGAACAAAGGGGTGGATTATTTCTGCGAACGGATATATCCGCGGATAAAGGACTATAAAACGAATGTGATTGTCAACGTTTCCGGTTCCACAATAGAGGAATATTGCACGGTTGCGGAGAAAATCTCTCGTCTTGCGAACATTCCGGCAATAGAATTGAACATTTCATGCCCCAATGTCAAGAAAGGCGGCATGGGATTCGGCACTAATCCCCAAATGGCAGCGGAGGTTGTCTCGCGGGTAAGGCGGGTTTACGATAAGCATTTGATGGTAAAGCTGACGCCGAACGTAACATCCATAGCCGAAATCGCCCGAGCCGTCGAGGGAGCAGGGGCGGATTCGCTCTCGATGATAAACACCGTCCTTGCCATGGCGGTGGATGCGGAGAAGAGAAAGGCCGTTTTATCGACCGTAACAGCAGGTTTATCCGGCCCTGCAATCAAGCCCATCGGCCTGCGATGCGTCCATCAAGCCTCCAAAGCAGTGCGAATTCCCATCGTCGGCTTGGGCGGAATAAGCAACGCAACCGACGCAATAGAATACATTTTGGCAGGAGCGAGTGCAATACAAGTGGGAACCCAAAACTTCATCGACCCTTATGCCGGCAAAAAAATCCTCGAAGGAATGCAGGAATACCTCGATCGCCACGGCATAAACCACATTTGGGACATACGGGGAGCCGTTTGACAGAGGCAGTTACGCCTGTTCGCAATCGGCAAAGGGGGAAATCGCAACTCGGATTTCCCCCTTTTCTTTTTCAATCCGCGGCAATGCAATCCGCAATCGCCGCATTCAAGTGCCGGAAAAGGCGTATTTCTCATTACATTTGCAAAAATCAAAACCCGAACACCCCATTTCCTTAACAGAAAAGCAAGAAAATGAAATCGCAAATAGGCGTGAAATTTTTCGCATTTTGCCCTCTTGAAACACGAAAATACCATGCCCGAGTCGGAAAACGCCGTTTTCACCATCCGAAAACGCCGTTTTTTTCTTTAAAAACGGCGTTTTTCAATTGCGTTTTCGGCGTTTTTTCACCATGAAAACAGCCTTTTTTCACCATGAAAACGGCGTTTTTCGACATCGAAAAGGCTGAAACCGCCATAACATATTGAAGCATAAGCATTTGCAAAACGCCGAAATACTACGATATTTTCAGCCGTATCGCCTCTCGGAAATTTCGCAGGCACGTATGAAGTTAAAGAAATTGAAAATCGTTAACGGGCAAAACCGTTTCGCAAATCGAAATCATAAGGAATGCAAACAGTGTATTCTGCATTCAGTGCGGCGGTTTGCAAGGTGGTTCGGGCGTTTTCGAGGCGGTATTGCTTGATTTCTCTGCCTTGAATGTCGCACAATCGAACTGTCGTTTGCCATTTCATGCCTTCGATGTGCAGGAGGACGAAGGTGTTTGCGGGGTTCGGGTAGAGCGAAATGGCGATTGCGTGTGCGGAAACGTCGTTCAGGGAGGGGAGGACGGTCAGATGGAGCGTGATTATGCTGTCGCAACCGTCGATATTCTGCAAGGTGTCGTTGTAAATGCCCGTTCGGTCGAGGTCTTTTCCGTTGAAATGGAAGGTGGTTCCGGCGGAACCGGTTTGCGAAACGGTGTCTGTGTAAACGATATTCTCGAAATGTGCCGTGAAAACGGTGTCTTGAGAGAGGGTTATCGAGCGAACTCATGCCGATTTTTTTCATACCTTTGCATAAAATCAAGATATGATGAACGGAATTTGCTTTGAGACGGACAGATTGTACGATGTGATATGCGGGAACTTCAAGTTGCTGTGCGTCGTATCCCGTTTCGGAATAGACTGCGGCTTCGGGGATAAGACCATACGGCAGGTCTGCGATGAAAAAGGAATAGATTGCAACACCTTTCTTGCGGTCGTGAACTTCCATACGGAGGCTCGGCAGTATCCCTTGCCCTCTGTCGGCTTGTCATTGAAGTGTCTTTGCGACTATCTCGAAAACAGCCATGCCTATTACCTCGATTTCATACTCCCTTCCATAAGACGCAAACTCCTTGAAGCCCTCGGCACACTGACAAACAACGAAGCGGCATTCATGATTATCCGTTTCTATGACGAATACTGCGTCTTTGTCCGCAAACACATGGAACGGGAAGAGAAAGAGGTCTTTCCATACGTGGATTCCCTCCTGAAAGGGAAAAAAGTCGGCAACATGAGCCTTGAAATGGCACTTATGCACCGCACGCCTTTGGAGAATAAATTGGCAGACTTGAAGAAACTCATCATCAAATTCTACAACGGACAAACGGACAGAACGCTTTTGAGTTCGGTTCTTTACGATATATTCCTTTTCGAGGAAGACCTTATGTGCCATTGCAAAATGGAGACGATACTATTCGTTGAAGAAGTGAAGCGATTGGAAGAGAAAAATCTCAAAAACCCTGCAACGAATGCAACGAATAAGGCAAAAGAAACGGAAGAACTGAGCGAAAGAGAAAGAGAAGTGATTTGTTGCGTGGTTCAAGGCATGAGCAATAAAGCCATTGCGGAAAAGTTATTCATATCCGTGAACACCGTAACCACGCACAGAAGAAACATAGCAAGGAAAACAGACATACATTCCTCGGCAGCACTTACGCTGTATGCCATAATGAACGGGCTTGTAACCATGGAGGAAATCGATTTGAAGAACTCCCTGAACGCCCCGCGTTAAGCCTGCACAGACCCTTGCAAGACTTGTATTCACCTTATATCTCCGCCAAAGGCTGCATTCATGAACCGCATTCGGCGGTCGATTGTACAATATCGGGCAGTATCTGTGCAAAATAAGCCGCAAGCAATATGCCTGCGGCTTCATTATTGAAGTATCTTGCAACTTTTAGACCCTTACTCGACTATCAACTTCTTCGTCGTGTTGCCTATCGTTATAGTATAAACGCCCTTCGGCAAATCGCCGAGGTCTATTTGCAAAGTCTCGATGCCGGCTTTGAGGTCGAACGTTCTTACTTTTCTGCCGTTGAGGTCGAGGATTTGAAGCAAGGTGTTTTCTTTCAATGCCTCGAACTCCAATGTTACGAACCTCTTCGCAGGATTGGGATACAATGCAAACTCTCTTGCATTCACCGCTTGCAAAGATACAGCAGGCGAGAATATCGCCATGAAGGTTGTATCGCTTGTTAGACTTACCGTTCTCGGGTTCTCCGTATTGCCGTCGTTCCAAGCGGTGAACTCGTATCCCTCGTTTGCAGTGGCAGTCATAATTTTCTCATTGCAACTCTCTCCCGTGCTTATTGCAACGCTGCCAAAGGTTGCATCATTTGCCGAAGCATTAAATTCTAAAATCTACTCCTCCGAAATGCGTTCTGAAAAGTATTTGTTCCAATCACTTCCTGCATAAGCACCAAGACTTCCGCAAGGCACTGTCAAAATGCAAGTCGAAGGAACGTCGGAGAATGAATTACTATCGATTGACGGTGGCGTTACTGCCAAACATCTAACAGAAGTCAAACCGCTGCAATCTTCAAACGCCTTCCATCCGATGGACGTAACGCCGTCAGGTATAGTAACCGAAGTCAAACTACTGCAATCGGCAAACGCACCATTTCCTATGGAAGTAACGCCGGTCGGTATGGTAACCGAAGTCAAACTGCTGCAACCACTAAACGCACTATATCCGATGAAAGTAACGCCGGTCGGTATGGTAACCGAAGTCAAACTGCTGCAACCACTAAACGCACCCCCTCCGATGAAAGTAACGCCGGTCGGTATGGTAATCGAAGTCAAACCGCTGCAACCGTAAAACGCACCCCCTCCGATGGCAGTAACGCTGTTTGGTATGATTACTGAAGTCAAGTCGCTGCAATCGGCAAACGCATCATCTCCAATGGAAGTAACGCTGTTCAGTATGGTTACCGATGTCAAGCCGCTGCAACGCCAAAACGCACTATTTCCTATGGAAGTAACGCTGTTCGGTATGGTTACCGATGTCAAGCCGCTGCAATAGGCAAACGCACCCCATCCGATGGAAGTAACGCTATTCGGTATGGTTACCGATGTCAAACCGCTGCAATTCTCAAACGCATACTCTCCGATGGAAGTAACGCCGGTCGGTATGGTTACCGATGTCAAACCGCTGCAATTCTTAAACGCATACTCTCCGATGGAAGTAACGCTATACGTTGTACCGTTTCGGGTTATAGTTGACGGTATGACAAGATTGCCACTTACGTAATTGATTCCCAAATAATCATCAGCATAATACGTTACCTCAGCCGTATTACCGGAAGTTATGTTGTAGTAGAGTGTTTTCTCATGATGGGTGTAGGCAAAGTCTTGAGCCATCGCTTGGAGCGAAAGCATCATCATTGCTACTGCCATTATCGATCGGCACAGTGGTTTGCCGAATTTTGATTTTGTCATCTTATCTTTTATTGAAATTTACACTTGCAAAGGTATGAATTTCTCACGGTTTCCATCATGAAAACAGAAAAAACAGAGAATATCCTTTCAAACAGCGTTCGCAGTGTTCGCAAAATATCCCTATACCCTCTTTACATTCTTTATCATTTCAGCCCTTTCGGAAGCATTGCAAATTAACGATTTTCAATTTCTTTAACTTCATGGTTTGCGAATTTTCCGCAGGAGGGAAATTACTCGAAATTTTTCGAGTATTTGATGGTTTAGCAAAAGATTGTATTTCAACACCTTGCAAACATATCGAA
>ERZ1026780.933-NODE-933-length-20838-cov-4.010778_pt1 | contig 20838 bp, 13 predicted proteins | sample MGYA00380126_ERZ1026780 | MGnify/ENA primary metagenome ERZ1026780 (study PRJEB33269, sample SAMEA4719762) | human gut metagenome | biome: human-associated habitat; feature: organic feature; material: feces | place: Cameroon | collected 2013-10 ... | reverse complement strand
GCTGTGTTGCCTTCTTTCGTAAGAACCATCACTCCAAATTCCGTAAGAGCCTTATTTATCACTATGTTAACACTGCCGCAAAAGTAGAGATTTATTTCCGTAGTCGCAAATCTTTTTACCGAAAAGTTATGCGATAAAACGGTTGCGCGTAATCGGCGAAGCCGACATCTTAATAATCTTTTATATCCGTGTGAAGTAAAAACACGCCAATGCGAATCAGCATAGCCCCGTTGTTATAAGTCTCTCCTCACAAACCTCTTTAGCAAGAAGGTGAGGAAATATGGGAAGGTATAGAACTTGCCATTGAACCCGATGTTCTTGTTGCAGAGTTTGATGCCGTATCGTATGTCAGGGTATTTGCCATCTTGCGCGGTCAGTTTGGTGAGCGACTTTGTTGCACTGTCGGTTGTCTTTACCTCCACGGGTATGAGCGACCGTGCGTCCCGGATGAAGAAATCCATCTCCAAGGTCGATTTCTCGTTACGGTAAAAGTAAAGGTCGTAGCCTTGTTTGGCGAGCATGTCGCCGACGACGTTCTCGTATATGGCTCCATTGTAGGTGCCATAGTTCTTGTTCACCCGCATGTCTTCCTGCGACTCCTCATCGAGCGATGCTACCAGCAACCCGGTGTCCTTGTAATAGAGCTTGTATGATTTCGGGTCGTAGTTGCCCTTCAGTGGCAGTGACGCTTGTGCGAGACAATAGCAAACGTTGATGATGCCAGCGTTTCTGAGCCATTCCACCGTACCCACGTATTCCCTGTTTCTGGCTCCATGTGCTATCTTGCTGATTTGGAACTTCTTGTTGTCTTGTCCCAAGAACACTGAGATATGGTCATATACGTTCTTTATTTTTCCCTTGTCCAGTCCTTGGGCGTATTTGGTGATGTCTTCCTCGTAGTCGAGAAGCAGTTGCCGTTGCATCTTGAGAGTACCGCTGAAGTTGCCGTTGGTGACTAACGTGTTGACCACGGCAGGCATTCCGCCGATGGTCATGTATTCGCGGAACAATCTTCCCAGCACATCCATCTCTATATTTGAGAGAGGCTTTACGGAGACCATTTTCCCATACAGTCGTTCCACGAAAGCGTCGTCATACCCTTTTGCCCATAGAAACTCCTCGAAGTCCATTGAGTGCATGGTGTAGTCTTCCTTGTAGCCTACGCTGTTTGATTCTATCTCTCTATAGTTGATGCCCATGAGCGATCCAGAGCAGATGACATCGTATCTGCCGTCTATCTTGAACGCTTTCAGGCAGGTGGCACAGGCAGGGCAGTCTTGCATCTCGTCGAAGAAAATCAAGGTGTTGCCATCCTCTATCTTTATGGAAGGGTCTATGAGGGTCAGGTTGCGGACGATGTCGTCAACCTCGTAGCCATCGTCGAAGATGGCCTTGTATTTTTGTTGAAGCACGAAGTTGATGGCAACCACATTCTTGTAGTTGTCGTGCGCGAATTGTAGTATGGAAGCGGTCTTCCCCACCTGTCTTGCCCCTTTGACGACAAGTGGCATCCTGTCTTTGTTGTTCTTCCATGCTTTGAGGTATTCGTCAATCTTCCGTCGTAATAGTTTCATAACAAATGGCATCTTATCTGCTGCAAAGATAACCCTTTCTCACAAAATTCCTGAGGAAAACGAAGGGAAAATCACAAAATTCCTTTGCTTTTTCATTTTTTTATCACAAAATTCCTGCCATTTCGCGGAGCTTTATCACAAAATTTCTGGTTGGCAGGGGCTTCGCAATCACAAAAAAAAGGCGCCCCATCCCTTTGTCAGGCAAAGGGATGGGGCGCTTCAGCAAAGAGGGCTTGCCGAGACCGCGCGGTCACAGCCCGATGCTCTCTATCCTGAGCTCTATCGTCCCGGCAGGAGCCTTCACCTCTACGGTGTCGCCAGCCTTGTGGCCGATAAGGGCTTGTCCGATAGGCGACTTTATGGAAATCTTGCCCTCGTGTATGTTGGCCTCGTGCGGACTTGTCAGGGTGTAAGTGGCCTTGCGGTTCACGCGCAGGTTGGTGACCTCCACCTTGCACAGCAGCTGGACCGTGTCGGGCGACATCTGCTTGGTGTCGAGCACGCGGGCGTTGGCCAGGATGTTTTGCTTGTACCTTATCTTGCCGAGCAGCCGCCCGTGCGTCCTTCGCGCGGCGTGATACTCGAAATTCTCGCTCAAGTCGCCCTTGTCGCGAGCCTCCGAGAGCTCGTCTTGCGCCTTGGGCAGCTCCACCTTTATGAGGTGTTGAAGTTCAGCCACGAGCTTGTCGTAGCATTCTTGTGACATGTATTCCATCGTGTGAAATCAGTTTTTTGCGGGTGCAAAATTAAGAAAAACATTTCACGTGGCGACACCTGCGGCCCCACTTTTTTCATCATGTCGCGTCCGCTTTCATGGTGTTCAGTAGGGCAATGTCACCTTGAACGCGGGGCTGTCGGTGTGCTCTTTCTTTATGATGTCCACCAGTTGGCCCACTATGTCAGGGTGCTCGCTTGCCACGTCGTGGTCCTCGTGCAAGTCGGTGGCGAGGTCGTAAAGCCGCGGCTTACCCTTCACCACCACGAGTTTCCAGTCGCCTCGGCGCACGCCTATCTGGTCGGTCTCGTGAAACTCCCAGTAGAGGTGGTCGTGACGCTTCTGCGCCGTGGTGTCGCCGAGCAGCGTCGGGGCGATGGACAGTCCGTCGAAACCGTCGCCAGGCAGCGCGCGGTTGGTGTATCGTTTGCGGAAGTCCTTTACCCCGGCCAGGTCGCAGAAGGTGGGCATGACGTCGTAGAAGGCAAACTGCAGGTCGCTCACCGTCCCGGCCTTCACGTGTCCCGGCCACCACGCTATGAACGGCACGCGAATGCCGCCCTCATAGCACTGCCGCTTCAGTCCGCGCAACTTGCCGTCGCGCCCGAAATACGCCGGGTCGGCTCCGCCCTCCTCGTGAGGCCCGTTGTCGGAGGTGAAGATCACGAGCGTGTTCTTGTCGAGCCCCTTCTCCTTCAGCTTCGCCATTATCTCCCCCACGTAGGCGTCGAGACGCGTTATCATTCCGGCGAACTGCGCGTGGGTGTGCTCCACCGCGTTGTAGCGCGAGCCTTCCTGCCCGCCCCACGTCTTGTCCACGAAAAACCTCTTCTTGTAGCCCTCCAGTATCTTGTCGTCGGGCTGCGCCAGTTCGGCGTGGGGCAGGGTGTAGGTCAGGAAGCCCACGAAGGGATGCCGCGCGTCTTGCTTGCCAATCCATTCCAGCGCCTTGTCGTGGATGATGCGCGCCGAGTACTGCGTGCGCTTGAAGTAGCCGGGCCCGAACATCGGGTGCTTTATGTTTTCCGTCATCACCTCGCGCGTCACGGCCGTGTCGCCCAAGGAGCGCGAGTAGCGGTTCAGGAAATTAGGATAGTACAAGTGGGCCTGGAACTGGCAGATGTATCCGTAAAACTCGTCAATGCCACGCTTGTCGGGCGTTGACGGCGACCCCTCGTAGCCGCCGGCCCATTTGCCGAACAATCCCGTGCGGTAGCCGCGGTCTTTCAGCATCTCGGGCAGGATCTTGTGAGCCGGGTCGTAAGGCTCCTGTCCCACGACGGCGAAATCCACGTTGTCGCCATAGCGCACGGTCTTGTCATACGACCAATATTCCTTGTTGCCTCTCACGTGCGAGTGTCCGGAGTGTTGCCCGGTCATCAGCGCCGCGCGCGACGGTGCCGACACCGGCGACCCGGCGTAGGCCTGCGTGAAGCGCATGCCTTCGCGGGCCATGCGGTCTATGTTGGGCGTGGATATGAACGGTTGGCCGTAGCAGGCCAAGTCGCCATAGCCCATGTCGTCGCACATTATGAAGAGTATGTTGGGGCGCGAGGGTTCAGCTTTCCGCGCCTTGCTTGGCTTGGCGGAGAGCAGTGCCGGCATGCAGGCAAGCCCGGCCGAAGCCAACAGGAGGTTCTTGTCAATAGTCATTGTAAGCGTTGTTTATGGTCATTTCTCCGCGTTGCTGAAATAGGGCACGAGCCTCATGTCGCCGTCAACGACAGAGGCGGGTATGGTGTAGCTGCCGTTCTTGAATTGTGCCGCGCCGACGGTGGTCTCGGTCCAGTTGTTGCCGGCCTCGCCGTCGAGATCGCGTCCGTGGCGTATCACGAGCTTTGAGAAATGGAAGCCAGGCGCGGGCACGACCTTCACGCCGAGCGGCTTGCCGCACACCGCCGTCTTGCCGGTCATGGGACTGCCGTCGGCAAGCAAGATGTCGCCGTTGAGGCCGCCTCCCAAATCATCGACGCCACGGCTCAGGGCCACGCGGTCGCCCACGGCAAAGGTCTTGGCCCCGGCCTTGGCGCTTGTCGTGAAGAACGGCAGAGGGTCCGCGCTTAGCACTATGTCGTCGATGTAGGCGGCAAAGTCGGCGCTGAGGTCGTGGGGCGACGTGGCGTCGGGCACGATGAGCAGGTTGCGAATGGTTATGCCGTCGGCACCCGACACGGCGAACACGGCGTCGTTCCACTGGTTGGCGACAAGCGGTCGCGAGGCCGTGCTCCAAAACTGCTCGGTCATGGCCGACTGGCTTGGGCGGTCGTCGCGGTTGCCAAGGCCGATGAGCATTGCCGGGCCAGCCTTGGGCGAGTAAATCTTCACGTGTACGTATTGTTTCCGTTTGGTCTGGGCGAACGGCTCGCGAAGACCGACCAACGCGCCAAACGTGTTGCTGCCGAAGCGCGAGCGCTGCATGGCGAGAATCTTTTTCGATGGGTTGGGCGTGAAGCCACGCGCGGGGTCGGGAGCCGTCAGGTGGTTGCTCACCACGCGCACGTTGGCAGGCATGGCGCCCTTGCGTAGCGGTGACGATTCCCACGTGTCGTATGCCCCGATGGAGAGGCACGCCTCGCTTGTCTCAAAGTCGCACAACTTGCGGTCCTGTGTCTGCGCCTTCATGGCGAGCGAGAGCGACATGGCGATGGCCGCGCATGCCATGCGGTTGAAATATATGGAAGGTTTCATTTCTTTTTCTTTGTTGGTTGTTAAAACACCGCGAGGCTCTGTATCAGCGGGCAAGCCTTGCTGTCGTTTATCTTCACGCGCAGTGCGCGCACCTTGAAGCCGTCGTCGTAGCTGTGGGCCGTGGAGCCGTTGAGCGGGATGATGCGCTTGTAGCCTATTGTAGTGGTGGCGATGCCTGTGGCGCGTGGCGTGAAACGCGTGCCGTCGTCGCTTGTCTCTATCGAGAACGCGCGCACGCGCTGTCCCAGCCTGATGTGCTCCATCAGCTGCACGTACCTAACGGTCGTCGGCTTGTCCCACGTCAGCGTTATGGTGGCGCTTGTCGTGCCGTCGTCGGTGGCCCAGTAGGTGTCGGCGCGCCCGTCGGTGAGGTTCCGCGCAGAGTAGTCGCGGTACCGTCCGGCTGCGCGTTCCTCGCTGACGCTTATCGTTGCCTTGCGCGCGAGGTCGTTGCCCAGTCGCGAGCGCAGCATCCTGCCCAGTTCGGCCATGCGCTTGGCCGTGGCCTCGGGTATGAGCCCGTCCTTGTCGGGCGGCAGGTTCAGTATCAAGGTGGCGTTGCGTCCCACGGTCTCGAGATACATCTGGAACAGGCGTTCCGCCGACAGCACCTTCTCGTCCTTCTTCCAGAACCATCCGCCCGTCGTGGCTTTGGCGTCGCTCTCTCCCGGATGCCATTGCCATCCGTTCTCCGTGCCGCTCTCGCCGTCGCCCATCGACCAGCAAGTCTCGCCGGCATGTCCGGCCTCGTTGCCTATCCAGCGCACCTCGCCGCCCACGCCCCACATCACCACGTTGGGCAGCAGCGCGTGTATGGAGTCGCGCAGGTTGGGTATGTCGTAGAAAGTCTGCGCGTTGTCTATCTTGCGGTGGCCCGTGGTGCCCTTTCCGCCATAGGCGCCGCCGTAGTAGCCAGCATGGTCGCCGCCGGTGGCACCGTCAAACCACATCTCAAACTGGTCGTCGCCATACTTGGCCAGTTCCACGCATTGTGGCAAGAACACCTTTTTGGCGTAGTTGTCGGTGTAGTTGCCGTTGGCGTCCTTCTCGCCCCAGTATTTGCTGCTCAAGTCCCATGGCGACACGTAGAAGCCGTATTTCATCTTCAGCTTGCGTGCCGCCCTCGCGAAGTCGCGCGGGATGTTGGTCTTGCGCGCGTTGGCGGTGGCAGAGCCCAGCACGCTGTGCGTCGTGGTGGCCGTCGGCCACAGGCAGAAGCCATCGTGGTGCTTCACCACGGCAATGCCGCCTTTCATGCCCGCCGACTTGGCCACGCGCAGCCATTGTGCCGGGTCGGGCACGCGAGTGGGCGCGAAGGTCGCCTCGTCTTCAGTGCCGTCGCCCCATTCCTTGCCGGTGTAGGTGTCCATGCCATAGTGGAAGAAAGCGTAAAACTCGGTCTCGTTCCACAGCATCTGCCGGCGGCTCGGCAAGGGGAACACCGGGCGAGGCGTGTTGTCGGGATTGGCGACCTCATACCGCGTCAGCTCAAACTCGGTAGGGACAGACTGTGCCATGGCCGTGCCGGAAGACGACAGCAGGCATAGACCGCCCAACAGTAAATAGTGGATGTTCATATCATTGATAGTAATTGTTTCTGCTCAAAAACTTATGCAAAAATACGCATAATACCATAGAATACGCCTAATAAAAGGCGATAATATTATTAATGTGGCAGATTTTATGGCTTGGCATGTTACAATGTCGTGAATTGTTGGCCACGGCAAGCCTTCGCATGGGAAAAATTCATAACTTTGCGGAAAAATACCCATGACCATGACACGACGATTCACCATCGGCAAGAAGATATACGTGAGCGTGCTGTCGCTCTTCCTCTTGTTCGCCATAGCTTTCATTGTGTTCCAGCAATACCGCGAACGACAATATAAGGTGGAGACGCTGACGCTCCGCCTTCAAGACTGCAACGACCAAATCCACGACGCCATAATGTTCAACCACGACAGCGACATGGGCTCCTTCTTGCGCCTCTATTTGCGCAAGGGCTCCTTCCGCAACCTCAGGGTCACGATAATAGCCACGTCGGGCAAGGTGATTTACGATTCCAGCACCGATTTCCGCACCATGGCCAACCACGCCAAGAGGCCAGAGGTGGAGCAGGCCTTGAAGTCGGGGTTCGGCACATCGATAGACCGCAACAGCAATACCCTTGGGTGCGACTATTTCTATTGCGCCACGTATTATCGCGCGGATGGCTACGTGGTTCGTTCGGCCCTTCCTTACGACGTCGACTTGTCCAAGGCCTTGCGTGCCGACTTCCATTACATCTGGTTCTCCATGGTCGTGGTCATCTTGCTCACCATGGTGCTCTACCGCTTCACCAACCGCATTGGCGGCAACATAACCAAGCTCAACGAGTTTGCCACGCGTGCCAGTTCGCGCGGCGTGTCGTTCGACAAGGACTGGAACGAGGTGCTCGGCGGATTCTCCAACGATGAGCTTGGCGACACCGCCGAGCGCATAGTGAAGCTCTATCTACGCCTGAAAAAGACGCAGCAAGAGCAGAGCGTGCTCAAGCGGCAGCTCACGCAGAACGTGGCCCACGAGCTGAAGACCCCGGTGGCGAGCATACAAGGCTATCTGGAGACCATTCTCGAACATCCCGACATGGCTCCCGCCACGCGCGACAACTTCCTGGAGCGATGCCATGCCCAAGGCCAGCGCCTGGCGGCGTTGCTCAACGACATGTCCACGCTCAACCGTCTCGACGATGGCGCCGAGATGATGGTCTTCGACAAGACCGACGTGGCGGAGATAATACGCACCGTGGAGCTGGAGAGCAAGTTAGCCCTTGAGCAGAAGGGCATGACCATGACGTGCGACATGCCCGCCGAGATGATTATCCATGGCAACGGAAGCCTGATTTACAGCGTCTTCCGCAATCTCACCGACAATGCCATTGCCTATGCCGGAGACAATACCCACATCAGCCTCAAGGCAAGTCGCGGCCAAGGCTGCTGGCGCTTCACGTTCAGCGACGACGGCGTGGGCGTGGCCGACGAGCACCTCGCGCGCCTCTTTGAGCGTTTCTATCGCGTGGACAAGGGCCGGAGCCGCAAGATGGGCGGCACGGGCCTCGGACTCGCCATCGTGAAAAACGCCGTGCGCGTGCATGGTGGAACCATCAGCGTGAAAAACAACCCTGGAGGCGGACTGTGCTTCGAGTTCTCGCTCAAAGACTGATGGAGTCTGCTTCTTGAATGGTGCCGTATCGCGGGGGAGGTGTGTGGGCAATGCATGATTGTAAAATGTAACGTTTATGTAACATCGATGTAAGGCGGCTGTAACATGCGGGAAGTAATTTTGCACGCAGAATTATTAATCACATTTACAGTTTTTTATGGAGACAATTTATTTATGCATTGTCATCTTTCTCCTCTGCCTCGCGGTTTTCGACCTCTTCGTGGGGGTGAGCAATGATGCCGTAAACTTCTTGCAGTCGGCAGTCGGCGCACGTGTCGCCACGTTTCGCACCATCCTCATCATAGCGTCGCTTGGCGTGGCCATAGGCGCTGTCATGTCGACTGGCATGATGGACGTGGCCAGACATGGCATCATGGTGCCGAGCCATTACTCGTTTCATGAGGTGATAACCATTTTCCTTGCCGTCATGGTGACCGACGTCATAGTGCTCGACGTGTTCAACACCCTCGGCATGCCTACCTCGACCACCGTCTCGCTTGTCTTCGAGCTTCTTGGCGGCACGGCGATGCTCGCCTTCCTGAAGGTCGTGGCCGACGACAGTCTCGACTATGCCACGCTGCTCAACTCCGACCAGGCGTTGAAGGTCATCATCGCCATCTTCGTCTCCGTGGCCATCTCTTTCGTAGTGGGCATGGTGGTGATGTGGATAAGCCGCGTGGTGTTCACGTTCAACTTCTCAAGGCACAGCCGCTATTCCATAGCCATCTTCGGTGGCGTGGCTTTCACGGCCTTGGCCTATTTCATCTTCCTAAAGGGCGTGGGCAAGAGCCCTTACATACCAAAGAACGTGAGCGAGTATATCAGCGACAACACCAACATGCTGCTGCTCTATACCTTCATCGGCGCGGCTATCGTGACGGAAATCCTGCACCTTTGCAAGGTCAACATCTTCAAGATTACCGTGCTCTTGGGCACCTTCGCCCTGGCAATGGCTTTCGCCGGCAATGACCTCGTCAACTTCATCGGCGTGCCTCTCGCTGGCCTTGACTCCTACACCGATTTCACCACCAACGGCGCCGGTGCGAGTGCCGACAGCTTCATGATGAGCTCGCTCATGGAGAGCGCCAAGACACCGCCTTACTATCTTTTCGCCGCCGGCGTGATAATGATCGTGGCCATGGCCACATCGAAGAAGGCGCGCAACGTGATAAAGACCTCCGTGGACCTATCGCGTCAGGACGAGGGCGACGAGATGTTCGGCTCAAGCCGTGCCGCCCGTGCCATCGTGCGCTTCGTGCAGTCGATGGTTGAAGGCGTGGCCCGCTTCGCCCCAGTGTCGCTTCGCCAATGGATCAACTCACGCTTCGACACGTCAGCCAAGCCTGTCGACGACGACGAGAAGGGCGAAGGCGCGGCTTTCGACATCGTGCGCGCCGCCGTCAACCTGGTCATAGCCTCCATGCTTATCACCTTCGGCACCAACCACAAGTTGCCATTGTCTACGACCTACGTCACCTTCATGGTGGCCATGGGTTCGAGCCTTGCCGACCGTGCATGGAGCCGTGAGAGCGCCGTGTTCCGCGTGACGGGCGTGCTGAGCGTCATTGGCGGATGGTTCATCACCGCTGGCGTGGCGTTCCTCACCTGTGCCCTCGTGGCCCTCTGCATGTGGTATGGCGGATTCCTGGTGCAGTTCCTCTTCATCGCCCTCGTGGTGTTCTTGCTCTGGAGAAGCAACCGCCAGTATAACAAGAAGCGCGAGCAGACAAAGGGCGAGGACGACAGCTTCCGACTGATGATGCGCACCCACGACAAGGAGATTGTCTGGGAGATGCTCTGCAAGCACGTGCGCGACACGCAGACCAAGACCTGCAGGTACGTGCTGGAGCAATACAACAACCTGCTTGACGGCTTCAACTCGCAGAAGGTGAGCGGACTGCGCAAGACGGAGTCGGGCTTGCGCAAGCGCCTCGACTTGTTGAAGAAGCTTAGGAGGCAGGAACTCTTGGGCCTGAAGCGCTCGCCGATAGAGATAGCCGCCGAGAAGAACACGTGGTTCCACATTGGCGTGAACAGCGACCAGCAATTCATCTATACCCTTCGACGCATGCTCGCCCCGGTGAAGGAGCACGTGGAAAACAACTTCAACCCCGTGCCAGAGGAGTATGTAAAGGAATATGAGCCGGTGAGAAACACGGTCAACGACTTGATGAAGATGACGTGCGACGAGATAGAGACCAACCGCTATGACCAGTATCGCAGCATCCTCGCCGAGGCCGACGCCTGCAAGGATCAACTCTCCGTGATACGCAAGGTGCATCTCAACCGCATACAGACGGCCGCCGATAACAAGAACTTGCAGGTGGACATGGTCTACCTCAACATCTTGCAGGAGACGCAGCAGCTGCTGAGCGTCATGCGCCACCAGTTGCGCTCGGCCAAGAAATTCATGGAAAACTGATAATAGAACAACTTCAATAGGTATTAGATGGACAGTGGGAGAGGGCCAAAAGGGCGGCTCCCACTTTTTTCTTGCGTTTTATCTCGTGTTGTTGATTATTTAGCTAACTTTGCCGACACATAACCATTACGACATGAAGATTCAGACAGGCAAGATGCCCTTCAAGGGCTTTGAGACTTATTATCGTGTAGTGGGCGAGGCTACGGCAAACGCACCATTGCTGCTCTTGCACGGAGGGCCGGGGTCAACCCACAACTATTTTGAGGTGCTCGACAGCCTTGCCGAGTCAACCCACCGGCAGGTCATCTTCTACGACCAGCTTGGTTGCGGCGAGAGCTTTGTGGAAGGTCACCCCGAGCTGTGGACGCTCGAGACGTGGATTGAGGAGCTTGAGGCGCTGCGGGCGTGGCTGAGGCTCGACCGCGTACACCTGCTTGGGCAGTCGTGGGGCGGCATGCTCATCATTGCCTATCTCGTGGACCGCGAGCCGAAGGGAATAGTGTCGGCCATACTCTCCAGCACGCTGTCCTCCAGCGCGTTGTGGAGCCACGAGCAACACCGCCTCATCTCGTTCATGTCGCCGGAAGAGCGGGAGGCTATAGCCAAGGCGACAGAATCGGGACGTTTCGACGAGCCTGACTACCTGAAAGCCAACGACCACTATACCACGCTTCACGCTTGCGAGATAACGGAGGACAGCCCAGAGTGCCTGCGCAGGAAGAAGCGGTTTGGCACGGAATCGTATGTAGAGGCATGGGGCCCCAACGAGTACACGCCAACAGGCACGCTCCGCGATTTCGACTATACCGGCAGGCTCAACGCCATACACGTGCCTACATTAATAATAAGCGGAACCAACGACGAGTGCACGCCGCTGATAGCCAAGACCATGCACGACGGCATAGCCGGCTCGGAGTGGGAGCTGATGGACGGCGCGCGCCACATGACCTTCATAGACCAAACCGATAAATACAAGAGACTGTTGGCGGAATGGCTAAGGAAAACAGAGGCGTGACGGTGACAGAAACGCCACGGGATGAAGATGTAACCTTATTGTAATATCGCTGAAACGCGTATGTAAAGTCGATTTTGTTATTTTGCAACATCATTGAGATACGAGTATTGACATTCATACGGAAAACATTTGCAAAAGAACATGGATAAGGAAGAATTGACACGCATCCTTGTTGTCGACGACGAGGAAGACCTTTGCGAGATATTGAAGTTTAACCTTGAGGCTGAAGGCTATGAGGTGGACACGGCAAACTCTGGCGAGGAAGCCTTGCAGAAAGACGTGGCCAGCTATCAGCTCGTGTTGCTCGACGTGATGATGGGTGGCATGAGCGGTTTCGCCGTAGCTCGCCGCATGCGCGACAATGAGCTGACGCGGCGCGTGCCCATCATCTTCCTAACGGCCAAGGGTGCGGAGAGCGACAAGGTGACGGGATTCAACCTCGGTGCCGACGACTATATATCCAAGCCGTTCTCCATTCGTGAGGTTCTCCTCCGCGTGCGTGCCGTGTTGCGTCGCACAGGTGCGGGCAAAGCCGATGCCGGGCAGGAGGAGCGACATTCGCTGGAGTTCAAGGGCCTCGTGGTAGACCTCGATCGCAAGATAGTGAGCGTGGACGGCGAGGAGGTGGAGCTAACCAAGACCGAGTTCGGAATAATCTGCACGCTGCTTGAGCACAAGGGCAGGGTGTTCTCGCGCCATGACCTCATTAGGAAGATATGGCCAATGGACGTTATCGTCTCCGACCGCACCGTGGATGTCAACATCACTCGCTTGCGCAAGAAGCTTGGCCCTTATGCCGACAATCTTGTCACGCGTTTGGGATTCGGCTACTATTTCGACGCGTAGATTTGTTACAGGTTAATTCGTTTATCAAGCAAATACTTGATAAAGTCGTCAGTGATGTTGGAGATTTCGCCTTTGTCATAAATAGTCAGTAAGTCAATAATGATGGAGTCTCAATTTGAAACAGTATTTGAATCTTTATGCTCTCGCATTTCGCATTTTCTTCACTAAACATTTGGCTGTTACAAATATAAGGTTTTATTTTGCCAATAATAATAAAGACATGACTGGAGCTGGGCCATATATGCCATTGGCAATATGCTTCGTTTCTGGCATGAGACATCAAAGATAACAGAAACATTAACGATGAAGCATAAGATACTTTTTGTTTGCCACGGCAACATCTGCCGCAGTCCGATGGCCGAGTTCATGATGAAGAGGCTCGTGAGCGAGGCGGGCCGCGAGGCCGAGTTTGAGATAGACAGTGTTGCTACGTCGACCGAGGAGATTGGCAACGACATGTATCCGCCAGCCAAGCGATGCTTGCGCGCGCATGGCGTGCCCTTCGGGCACAGGCGCGCGCGGCAAATCACCCAGGCCGATTATGACCACTACGACAGCATATTCGTGATGGACAGCAACAACCTTCGGTGGCTCAAGATGCTTGGCTTCGACGACAAGGACAGGAAGGTGAGCTTGCTGATGTCGCTTGTCGGCGAGGAGCGCGACGTGGCAGACCCTTGGTACACTGGCAACTTTGAGCGAACCTTCGACGACATAGCCATGGCCCTGCCGCGGATCCTTGTGTGAATGTGAAAGTAAAAACTGCCAATTTTGTTTATTTTTGTCATAAAATGATTAACTTTGCAACGGAGTTAGCGTTTTATGAATCGTCTCGTATATATTATAAGATGTGTAATGTTGTTGGTTTCCATGATGACATTCATGGAAGCCAAGGGCGTGGACAAGCGTTTTTATGAGACCGTGAGCAAGTTGCCCATCGCTGAACTCAACAAGCGTGCCCGATATTATTCGCATGAGGGTTCTAACCCTGACAATGCCTTCCTGTGCTATTCGTTGGCCACGCGACGATTCCATGCCAACATGGACACGCAGGAACTCAAAGAGATGGCCAGGGCTTGGCATGGCCTGTGGTACATCTATTTCTTTTATCATTACGACTTCTCCCACGCCATGGAGTGTCTGCGCAAATACCAGTCGTTTGCCGCCCAGGCGCGGCTTGCCGACTTCGAGGCGCGGCCATGGCTCATGAAAGGCGTCATGTATGAGACCGTGGCCGACGAGACAGGCGACACCTCTCTCATACGCGAGGCCATAGTTTGCTACGACAAGGCCTTGAAAGCCGCGTCGAGAATCAACGACAATAACATCGTGGTGATGGCGTTTTCCGACTTGATGTTGCTCATGCCCGATTATCATAGCCCTAAGGTGATGGAAGAGGCCTACAAGAACTTCGTGAGAATCACGAGCCGGGCAAAGGAGCGCGACTTCGCCTACTATTATGCCCTTGAGCTGTACAACAACGCTAACGCCCGGCGGACACGCGACTATCAGGGCGCGTTGAGGGCTTGCGACAAGATGATGGCGTTGGGCCAGGAAAACAAGGAAGACCCACGCTATTACCTCTCGGCTTACTCTGTCAGGGGAAAGACCTATGCCCAGATGGGCGATTACAGACGAGCCATTGATGACCTGCATTTTCTGGAGAGGCAAGCCAAGGCCACGCAATACATCGACTTCCTGATGCCCGTCTACAAGGACTTGCAAGACTTCTATGGCAAGATAGGCAACAAGGACAAGGCCGCCCTCTATCGTCAGCAACACTTCGAGTTGAAAGACTCCCTCTTGAACTTTCACCAAATGGCGAGTGTCAAGGAGATGAGCCTGCTCGGCGAGATGGAAGACATGGAGGCTCAGGTGGCGTCGGCAGAGCGTCGCAACTTCCTTTGGAAGGTGTTTCTCGTCATTACCCTGCTCGTGGCTTCGGTCATAGGGGTGGCCTTCGTGCTCTTGCGCCGCAAGAACAAGGAGCTGAGCGCGTCCAACAAGATGCTCTACGAGAAAAACGTGGCTTTGCTCAAGGCCGACGACGAGCGAAAGAAATACCAGCGAAGCAACCTTGATGACGCTGCCAAGCAAACCTTGCAACAAACCATCCGCGACGTGATGGACAACACGGAAGAGTATCTCTCTGTAGACTTCTCGATAGCGCGGCTCGCGGAAATGGCAAACAGCACCACAAAGGTGGTGTCGCAGGTCATAAACGAGTGCTTCGGCAACAATTTCAACGCCTTTGTCAACGAGTACCGCATTCGCCGCGCGTGCCAGATGATGGATGGCAAGGAGCGCGTGAACCTCACGATAGAGGCCATTGGCAACGAGGTTGGATTCAAGTCGAGGTCTTCTTTTGTCACCGCTTTCAAGCGTTTCACGGGTCTTACCCCTTCCAATTATCTCTCCATGGCTGGCCAACAACACTAATTGCTAAGAAAACTATTTACAACACGGCTTGCGAGAATCGAAAAAAATCAATCATGTGGCTTGTTGGTCGTGAATAACCGATTCTCCGTGATTTTTATAACTTGCAGATAATTAGCAAGTTGTGGCATTAGTGCCTTTTGACTACCATTTCTTAGTTGCCATTTGAGCGGTATCGCGTCGCCTTCCCACTTGAATCGCGCCGTCATTAAAGTGAAATCGTGTTGCCTTTCCTCTTTAATCCCTTTGCCTTTTCATTGAAACGCCGACGCGATAAGGCTAAGATGTCGGGGAGATTATTATTGAAAAGGTGTTCCATGGTTGCAGAAAGCCATTTCCTATTCGTTTTCCCACTCTGGATTCATCGTTGGCGAAGTGTTAAAATCTTGCCAAAAATCTTTACAGCGTGAGCTGAATGTATTGGTTGCGCCATCCTGGGTGCGGGCCGGCACAAGACCAGCCCCTGCAAAGCATAAAGGGCACAGAAGATGAAATCGTATGCAAAAATCATGCGTTTTGTGTCTTTTTGTTACCATTTTGGGGCGTTTTTTTTGTACGAAATCATGATTTCGAATGCGTTGCGACCCTTAATTTCTGTAAATGTTTGTTGGTTTTGCTAATTTTGCGATTGAAAAATTAGGATATTTTTTCATCATCTAAACATAAAGGTATTATCGCATGAGAAGAGATTACAGGTTATTGATGGTAACGGTTGCCGTTGTCGCCTTGGTTCCTCTTACGGTCTCGGCCTTGCCTTTGCCAAGTCAAGGGAGAGGTGGAAAACCAGAAGTGGAATCGACACAACAGGCCGCCGACACCTATCAGCTTGCTGGTAAGGTCGTCGACGAGAACGGCGTGCCTCTGCCTGGCGTTAACATCGTCATCCAAGGCTCGAAGCGTGGCGTGGCCACCGACGTTGACGGAAAATTCAGCATCCAGGTCAAGAAGACCGACGTGCTCCGTATGTCGTTTATCGGATACAAGGACGAGTATGTCGCCGTGAAAGGCCGCGCCTTTGTAAAGGTGGACATGGAACCCGATGCCCAGACCTTGAACGACGTGCAGGTCGTGGCCTTCGGCACGCAGAAGAAGGAGAGCGTGGTGTCGAGCATCACGACGGTTCGCCCTGGCGACCTCCGCACGTCGAGCAGTGACCTGACAACCTCTTTCGCCGGGCGCATCCCCGGCATGATTGCCTGGCAGACGGGCGGACTGCCAGGCGCGCTGACCGAGAGCGAGATGAACACCAAGTTCTACGTACGCGGCATCACCTCCTTCCAGAGCAACGCCAACACCGACCCTCTCATCCTCATAGATGGCGTGGAGAGTTCCAAGCTTGACCTCTCGAGGCTCGTTGTCGAGGACATCGAGACATTCAATGTCATGAAAGACGCCTCCGCCACGGCCATGTACGGTGCGCGCGGTGCCAATGGTGTCATCCTCGTTACCACCAAGAAAGGCGAGGCGGGAACGGTCTATACCTCAGCTCGTTACGAGGCCATCATGACCATGCCGACACAGAAGATAGACCTCGTGAACCCTGTCGACTACATGAGGTATTACAACGAGGCGTTGCTCACCCGCAACCCCACCGCCACGCCGCAGTATTCGCAGGAGCGCATCGCCCTGACCGGCGACAAGCGGTTCCCCTCGTGGGCCTATCCAGCCAACGACTGGTACAAGACCCTCTTCAAGGATTACAGCATGAACCACCACGTCAACGTGAACATACGCGGCGGCTCGAAGATAATGCAATATTACGTGTCGCTCAACTACAACCACGACTCAGGTATGTTGAAGACCGACAAGCTCAACCAGTTTGACATCAACATCAACAACAACACGCTGTCGTTCCGCACCAATCTCACCATCGACCTCAAGCCTGGCATCCAGCTCTTGCTCAACAGTGCCACCAACTGGGACAAGTATCACGGCCCGTTGCAGAGTGCGTCCGAAGCTTATAAGTTGGCACTCAATGCTTCGCCGGTCGACTTTGCGCCTACCTATCCTGGCGACGACACCTATTCGTGGCCGCATACGCGTTTCGGTGTGCCTGTAGGTGGTTCGCTGACCGATAACCCTTATGCCACATTGCAGCAGGGCTATCAGGATCGTGACCGTTACTCTACGCAAAACCGCATTGAGTATATACACAATCTCTCCAAGCTTGTCAAGGGTCTTGAACTCCGTGCCAACGTCAGTCTGGTGAAGACAGGCTATTATTCGACACCTTATTCTATGGTACCAGCACTCTACTCTCTGAAGAATTACGACCAGCAGACAGGAAAGCATGTGCTCAATGCCGAAAACCCTGACCAGCAGTCGCCTACGCTCGACCTGAAGTCGGACAGCAAGCAGAGCCAGAGCAAGACACAGCTCAGCTATGAGTTGCGTGCCTATCATACGGCTGCGTGGGGCGACCACCAGACGAGTCTCACGCTTGTTGGCAATGCCGAGCAGAAGACTTCTACCGAAGGATATGATGTGCTTAATTCTATGGAACAGCGCAATATGGGTGTCTCCATGCGTGGCACTTACGGCTTCAAGGACCGGTATTTCGTAGAGGGTAGTTTCGGCTACAATGGTTCTGAGCGATTCTCCAAGAAAAACAAGTTCGGATTCTTCCCCGCTGTCGGTGGTGCTTATGTGCTGTCAAACGAAAAGTTCTGGAAACCGCTCGCAAAGATTGCTCCATACTTTAAGGTTCGTGCCACATGGGGTAAGGTGGGTAACGATGGTGTCATATCTTCGCCACGCTTCGTCTATCTGCCGGTAATCAATCAGCACGGAAGAATAGATCCGCGTCCGGGTGGCAACCTGTCTACTAAGGGTTATACTGTCGAGTCGTATGGCAATGAGAATATCAAGTGGGAGATAGCCGAGCAGACCAACTTCGGACTGGAGGCGAAGTTCCTTCAGGGCCTTATTGACATTCAGGTCGACGCATATAGGGAAATTCGCCACAATATCCTCGACTACCGCCGCGTGATACCAGCCTCTATGGGCTTGGAGTATTATCAGCTCGACAACGTAGGTTCAGCCAAGAGCCATGGTATTGACTTCTCCGGAAAGATACAGAAGGCATTCACGCCCGACTTCTACGTCATTCTCAACACTACGTTCACATATAGCCGTACCAAATACCTATCTCTTGAGGAGGCTACAGACAAACCCATCTGGCAGAAGAAAGTGGGCCATGACATCAGCCAGCAGGTGGGCTATATTGCAGAGGGACTTTTCACCGACCAGGCAGAGATAGACAATTCGCCTAAGCAGAGTGGTGACGTGCAGCCGGGCGATATCCGTTATCGTGACGTCAACGGCGATGGTGTGATAAGCATCGAGGATGCCGTACACATCGGTTATCCGACAACACCTGAGATAATCTACGGTTTCAACGGATTCATCAGCTATAAGGGAATTGAGTTCAACTTTGCATTCCAGGGCTCAGGTCGACGTACGTTCTTCATCGATCCTGCTGCAATTTCGCCTTTCTATGGCAACCGCGCCATGCTTAAGGCCATAGCCGACGACCACTGGTCGACCGAGAACATGAATCCTCATGCATTCTGGCCACGACTTTCTACCAGCAACATCGTCTACCACAATGGTGAGGAAAACCGCTCTGCCAATACATCGCAGACTGTATATTCCACTTATTTCATGCGCGACTGCCAGTTCCTGCGCTGCACGGCTCTGGAGCTTGCCTATAATTTGCCGCACAAGTTGCTGAAACGTGCTGCCATCAAGAATGTCAGAATCTACGCACGTGCCACCAACCCGTTCATCATCACCAATTTCCATCTGTGGGATGTAGAGCTGGGCAGCAATGGTTTCAATTATCCTATCCAAAAGAGTTACTCTATGGGTATTAACTTCAGTTTTTAAAGTATCATATCTCATGAACAAGATTCTCAAAAATAAGATATTTCTCGGCATGATGGCACTGGCAGGTTTGCTGTCCGGTTGCAGCGATTTCCTCGACGTGGTGCCAGAGAAAGACATCACCACCATTCCGTCGCTTTTCCAGCAGCGTACTAAGGTGGACGAGTGGGAGGCCGACTGCTATTCGTTCATAACCAACCTTGCCACACCTCAAAGCAACATAGCGCTGACGGCTTCCGATGAACTCGTGGGCAATCAGTATCTCCGCGACTATCTACGCTATCCGCTCAATGGTCTGTACATAGGCGATGGAGTTCAGAGTGTGCAGAATCCTTACGGCAATGTCTGGCGTGGAGATAAATATTACGATGCCATACGCTATTGCAACATCTTCATTGAAAACACGCCGGATACCTATAATATGACTGAGGAGGAGAAGAAGCAGTGGATAGCTGAGGTGAAGGTGCTCAAGGCATTCATTTATTTCGACCTCGTGCGCCACTATGGTCCTATAGTGCTCGTGCCAAAGAACATCAGTGTGGAGAGCAGTATCGAGAACATGAAGCAGCCGCGCCGTCCGGTAGAGGAGTGTTTCCAGGCTATGCTCAGTCTCATTGACGATGCCATGGACAATGGTCTTCTGCCAAAGTCACAGCAGGCTGCATCACATTCGGCATATTTCAGCCGTGAGTCGGCATTGGCTCTGAAGGCCATGATTCTCATCTATCGTGCTTCTCCGCTTTTCAACGGCAACAGCGATTTTGCCAACTTCAAGAACAAGGATGGCGAACAGCTGTTCCCTTCACAGGCTGACAAGGAGAAATGGCATGAGGCTGCCTTGGCCTGCGACATTGCAGTGGAGGAGGCTGAGAAGGCAGGCTACACGCTCGTAAGCGGAACAAATACTAAGACCACCAAGTTGCTCAACGTCATGCAGGACTGCGAAAATCGTGTGCTCGCACCGGCGTTCAACAATCAGGAGGCTCTCTTCATGGTGAAGTTCCCAAATACCAATATGTATGCTGAGTATAAGCTTTATACCTATACGTTGCCGCGCTTCCAAAGCTCCGACTATGCCAACTACAACTCTGGTGTTTATGGTTCACTTTCGCCAACTATGAAAATGGTGGAGATGTATTACACCTCCAATGGTCTGCCTATAGAAGAAGATCCTACTTGGGACTATAGTGGCCGTTTCCGCAACATGACGGTTGAAAACGACCAGAGCACTTATGCCAATGTCATTCCTGCCGACACGAGAGTGCTTCAGGAGCATCTGCGCCGTGAGCCGCGTTTCTATGCTGACATAGCTGCCGACCGCACTTATTTCCAGCGCGGCCCTGCCAAGCAGAATGCATGGTCTACCGACTATAACCTCATCGTTAAGGCTCATCAGGGTGAAAGCTTCGGAACACAGGCCACTTACATCAATCCGCGAGAGCCACAGAATATCAGTGGTTACTGGTTGAAGAAGGGTCTTTACAGCAGTATCGCCACGCGTTCTTATGCCAACGACTACGCTTCCAAGGGCAACGATCCATATCCGGTAATCCGTCTTGCCGAACTTTATCTCTGGCAGGCAGAGGCATGGAACGAGTATGAGGGACCAAGCGAGAAGGTATATGCTGCGCTGAACAAGGTGCGCCGTCGTGCCGGCATACCTACAGTCCAGGAGTCGTGGCAGCGTGCCAAGCATCCTGAACTCGTGAAAGACCAGGCTGGTCTGCGTAGCATCATACAGCAGGAGACCAATATTGAGATGGCATTCGAGGGTCGTCGTTACTGGAATCTGCTGCGCTGGAAAAAGGGTGCTGAACTCGGTGAACCGTTGAAGGGCTGGAACGTTGTGGGAAGCACAGATGAGGCTTTCTACAACAACTGGCAAGGACCGGTGACAGTGTGGTCAAAGCGCAAGTTCGTGGCGCCGCGCGACTATTTCTTCCCAATCCGTTCAGAGGAGCGCATGAACGCCGGTGTGGTTCAGAATTTGGGATGGTAATTGTATTGAATTCAACTGATAATATATTTTTATGAGACATACATTATTATATATAGC
>ERZ1026780.931-NODE-931-length-20886-cov-6.756949_pt1 | contig 20886 bp, 13 predicted proteins | sample MGYA00380126_ERZ1026780 | MGnify/ENA primary metagenome ERZ1026780 (study PRJEB33269, sample SAMEA4719762) | human gut metagenome | biome: human-associated habitat; feature: organic feature; material: feces | place: Cameroon | collected 2013-10 ... | reverse complement strand
GATGCGCTTGCCGGTGCCGTTCCAGCCGGTGTTGACCAGATAAGCCTTGGCGCCGGATTTTTCCATCTTCTTAACGAGTTCCTCTGCGTATTTGGTGGGGTGCAGTTCCAGGAAAGCCTGGCCGAAGCATGCCGAGAATGTGGGGGTGGGCTCGGTGATACCGCGTTCTGTACCTGCGAGTTTGGCGGTGAAGCCGCTCAGGAAGTAGTACTTGGTCTGTTCGGGTGTCAGGATGGATACGGGAGGCAGAACTCCGAAAGCATCGGCGCTGAGGAAGATGACGTTCTTGGCAGCGGGACCTGCGCTGATGGGGCGTACAATCTTCTCAATGTGGTCGATAGGATAGGATACGCGAGTGTTCTCGGTGACGCTCTTGTCGGCGAAGTCTATTTTGCCGTTTTCGTCAACGGTTACGTTCTCGAGCAGGGCATCGCGACGGATTGCGTTGTAGATGTCGGGCTCGCTTTCCTTGTCCAGATTGATGACTTTGGCATAGCAGCCGCCTTCGAAGTTGAAGACGCCGTTGTCGTCCCAGCCGTGTTCGTCATCGCCGATGAGCAGGCGCTTGGGGTCGGTCGAAAGTGTGGTTTTGCCGGTGCCGCTGAGGCCGAAGAATATGGCGGTGTTTTTGCCTTCCATATCGGTGTTGGCGCTGCAGTGCATCGAGGCGATGCCGCGCAGGGGCAGGAAGTAGTTCATCATCGAGAACATACCTTTCTTCATTTCGCCACCGTACCAGGTGTTGATGATTACCTGCTCGCGGCTGGTGATGTTGAATACAACGGCGGTTTCGCTATTCAGGCCCAGTTCCTTGAAGTTTGTAACTTTGGCCTTGGAAGCGTTGTATACGATGAAGTCGGGGGTGAAGTCGGCGAGTTCGTCAGCGGTGGGGCGGATGAACATATTGGTTACGAAGTGAGCCTGCCATGCAACTTCCATGATGAATCGCACAGCCATGCGGGTGTCCTTATTGGCACCGCAGAAGCCGTCAACGACGTAGAGTTTCTTGTTGCCGAGTTCGTTGACTGCGAGTTCTTTGACAGCTTTCCACGCCTCTTGACTGGCGGGCTTGTTGTCGTTTTTGTATCCCTCGGTTGTCCACCAAACGGTGTCCTTGGAGTTCTCGTCCATTACGATGAATTTGTCTTTGGGCGAGCGGCCGGTGTAGACGCCGGTCATTACGTCTACAGCACCGAGTTCGGTGACTTTGCCTTTCTCGTAGCCTTCGAGCGAAAGTTTGGTCTCTTCGTTGAAAAGCTCATCGTAAGTGGGGTTGTACACAACTTCGGTGGTGCCGTTGATGCCATATTTGGCAAGGGCGGCCTTAATCTCGGGCAGACGTTGCTGTTTGATTTCTTCGAGTTTGCTCATTGTTGTTAGTATTAATCTTGTTTTACCTTAGTTTCAGTGTCTTAGCCTTTATTCGGCCTTGTTTTTCAAGTGCAAAGTTAGCAACTTTTTTTGTTATGTAACGTATGTCCGGATGTATTATGGAAATTTTTCCGTATTAAATAATCTTAATGTGGCATACGCGACGTGTGACAACCTTGGCTGTCACTGTGTTGTAGAGGCAAACGGCGTGCCAAATGTGCAGTTGACGGTGGAGACGAGGCTGTTTAATTTAATATTTGTACCTTTGTGTCCGGAAATAACTAATATCCTACCTAAAAGACCAAACCTCAAAATATGCAACGACAAATCACTTTACGGGCTGTCACTACCGATAGTCCGGATTATGCAGCTATCGAAGCGCTGCTTCTACGGGCTTTTCCCGAGAACGAACGCCGTGACTTGGATGCTCAGGCACATAATGTGGACAGCGATTCGGTCCCGATGACGTGTTATGCCGCATATAGCGGAGAATCGGGCGAATTTGCCGGATTTATAACCGTCTGGACGCTTGATGGATACCGATATGTAGAGCATCTTGCGACCTCCGAGAGTGTGCGCAACGGCGGCATAGGTGGTGCGATAGTGGATGCCGTTACGGCTATGGAGCCGGATGTGCCTGTGGTTTTGGAGGTTGAGCCTGAAAGTTTCGGGGAAATGGCGCGTTGCCGCATCGGCTTTTATGAGCGCCACGGACTGCGACTTTGGCGCGGACGCGATTACTTGCAGCCGCCTTATCGTCCCGGTGGCGAAAGCGTACGTCTGATGATTATGTCCACGGACGGACTGGAGGCCGAACGCGACTTCGATCGTGTGGTGGACGGCATTATCGAGCGAGTCTACCAGAAATAATGTGGAATGTGGAATTTGGAATGTGGAATTGCGTTTGACATCTTAATCGTGCGGGGGTAAAGGTATTAAGGGCTCTTAGGGGCTTTAGGGCCTTGGAGCCTTTAGATTTTAAGGGCTTTAAGGACTTCGGTGAAGAGGGCGCGAAGGTGCTATCGGGGATAGCATTGAGGGCTCGGTCTTTATCGGCTTTATCGCGCTTCCGTACTGTGAGTGCGCGCTCCCGGTTGCCCCCGACCTTTATAATAATGTATAAAGGTCGGGCGGCGGAGGCGCTAATTGGAAAAAAGTTTGTAACTTTGCAAGTCATAAGAACGCAAACATATTTACACCCATGAATATATCGTACTCCTGGCTGAAAGATTATGTCGATTTTGACCTGTCGGCCGAACAATTGGCAGCTGCACTGACCTCCATAGGACTTGAATGTGAGGGCATTCATACCGTAGAGACTATCCGTGGCGGCCTTCGTGGTATCGTCATAGGCAAGGTGCTGACGTGTGTCGAGCACCCCAACAGCGACCACTTGCACATCACCACCGTCGATCTTGGCGGCGAAACCCCCGAGCAAATAGTGTGCGGCGCACCCAATGTGGCTGCCGGACAAACAGTTGTCGTTGCCACCGTCGGCACGGTGCTTTATGACGGCGACAAGGAATTTACCATCAAGAAATCAAAAATTCGCGGCGTCGAATCCATGGGTATGATTTGCGCCGAAGACGAAATCGGAGTTGGCACCTCGCATGACGGTATTATCGTCATCACCGGTGACAATCTCCCGAAGCCCGGAACTCCGGCAGCCGAGTATTTCGGCGTGCAGGACGAGGATGTCGTCGAGGTGGATATTACGCCTAACCGCATCGATGCTGCTTCACATTACGGCGTGGCTCGCGACTTGGCAGCCTACTTGACGGCTAATGCCGAAGGCTTTGCTCCCGTACGCGCCTGTCGCCCGTCGGTAGACGAATTTGCCATAGACAATCCCTCGGCCAAGGGTGTGAGCGTTCGAGTAGACGCACCGCAGGCTTGCCCGCGTTATTGCGGCGTCACCATCGAAGGCGTCAAGGTTGCGCCCAGCCCCGAATGGCTGCAAAAGCGCCTCCGTCTCATAGGTCTGCACCCCATCAATAATGTCGTGGATATCACCAATTACATACTCCACGGACTGGGCCAGCCGCTGCACTGCTTTGACCGTGCACATATCGGTGGCGATGCCATTGTAGTCCGCACCTGCGAGCAAGGCACCAAGTTTACGACCCTCGACGGTGTGGAGCGCACACTGGATGCTGCCGACCTGATGATTTGTGACGGCAATTTGCGCCCCATGTGCATTGCCGGCGTCTTCGGCGGCCTTGACAGCGGGGTCACCGAGCAGACCACTTCGGTGTTCCTCGAAAGTGCATGTTTCAATGCCACCAGCGTCCGTCGTACGGCTCGCCGCCACGGCTTGAGCACCGATGCATCCTTCCGCTATGAGCGCGGATTGGACGCCAACGGCTGTATTTATATGCTCAAAGTGGCCGCACTTATGGTCAAGGCCCTCGCAGGCGGAACCATCGTCGGCGAAATACAAGATGTATATCCCGAAAAGGTACACCGTCCCCGTGTACTGCTGGAGACAGAATATATGGACAGCCTCGTCGGCCAAAAAGTGCCGTCGGCCGCTGTCGATGCCATACTCGAAGCCCTCGAGGTTGAGACACTCGAACGCTATGGCGATGCTTCCAATCCGACATCGCGCTTGCTGGCAGTGCCCACCTATCGCGTGGATGTTACTCGCCCCTGCGATGTAGTCGAAGACATCCTTCGCATATATGGATACAACAAGATAGAGATGCCGCAGCAAGTACATTCGTCCCTGTCTTATAAGAGCACTACGGATGCCGCTACCGATATGCAGCGCATCGTCGCCGACCAGTTGAGCGGAGCCGGTTTCCGCGAGATTCTCAATAATTCGCTGACCGCCGTATCGTACTATCAGGACGACGAGCCCGAACGCTGTGTGCGCCTGCTCAATCCCCTGAGTCAGGATTTGGCTGTGATGCGCCGCACTCTGCTTTATGGCGGCCTTGAAAGCATCGCACACAACGTCAACCGCAAGTCCAAGGACTTGGCAATGTACGAGTTTGGCAACGTATACTTCTACGACGGAAGCCGCGAAAGCACCGTCGAGGCACCTCTGCGTCCCTTCAGTCAGGGCGCACGTTTGGCCTTGTGGCTTACCGGAGACAGCCGCGTTGCATCGTGGCAGGCTCCGGCACTTGAGGCTTCGTTCTATGACCTGCGTGCATACGTGGACAATGTCCTCCGTCACCTCGGATTTGACGTCGCCCATGACATCGTATACACCGTTGCCGAACCGTCCAAGCTCTTTGCCGCAGCGATGAATGTCGCCACGCGCAAGGGCAAGAACCTCGGCACCCTCGGCATCGTCAGCCGCGCTGCAAGTGCCAAATGCGACCTCAAAGTCCCGGTATTCTTTGCCGAATTGGATTGGGACGCTCTGACAAATGCCGCACAAAAACTCGGAATTACATATTACGACCTGCCCAAGACCCAGGTCGTCAAACGCGACCTCGCACTGCTTATTGATACGACAGTCACTATGGCCGATATCGAGAAGGTGGTGAAAGAAAGCGAAAAGAAGATTCTGCGCGACGTAGCCCTCTTCGATGTATACGAAGGCGACAAGCTGCCCGAAGGCAAGAAGTCATACGCCATTACCATCACCTTGCGCGACGACGAAAAGACGCTGCAAGACAAGTACATCGACAATGTGATGAATCGTATTATCGCCAACTTGCGCAACCGTCTCGGCGCCGAGCTGCGATAAGCATCAGACATGACAATCAACATAACAACAACGATATAACTAAAACAGCACACCCATGGGAAGAGCTTTTGAATACCGCAAAGCCCGTAAACTGAAACGCTGGGGCAATATGTCCCGCACCTTTACCCGTATAGGTAAGGAAATCACTATAGCCGCCAAGGCCGGTGGTCCCGATCCGGACACTAACCCGCGTTTGCGCCAGCTGATGCAGAATGCCAAGGCTGCCAATATGCCCAAAGACACGGTAGAACGTGCCATCAAAAAGGCTACGGATAAAGACGCCGGCGACTATAAGGAAATCTCGTATGAAGGCTATGGTCCTTACGGCATAGCCATCTTTGTTGAGGCTGCCACAGACAACAATACGCGCACGGTGGCCAATGTTCGGTCTTATTTCACCAAACATGGCGGCAGCCTGGGTACGCAAGGTTCGCTCACGTTTCTGTTTGACCATAAGGCTGTTTTCAAGGTAGTGCCCAAGGATGTGGTGTCGCTTGAGGACCTCGAACTGGAGCTCATTGATTACGGCGTGGACGAGCTGGAACATGACGATGAAGGGCACATAATTCTCTATGCAGCCTTCGAGGAGTCCTCCAATGTGCAGAAATACCTCGAAGACAACGGCTACGAGATTATTTCCACCGAATTCGAGCGTATACCCAATGATGTCAAGGATGTTACGCCCGAGCAGCGCGAAAAAATCGAGAAGCTTCTTGACAAGCTCGAAGAGGACGAAGACGTGCAGAATGTCTTCCACAACATGCGCGAGCTTGACGATGAAGGCGAGGAGTAATATCCTCCTGCATTTGTAATAAATAATCGAGAGCCGCAGTTGTCATTGACAGCTGCGGCTCTCGATTATTTGTGTGTATGTCAACGCGGATACGAATGTGTCCGGCGTTAGGTTGGCTAAGGCATCAGTGCGCTGAGCGACGGGATGAGTGCCGGATCCGAAGCTTCGTCTTCGGCGGCAGTCCATCCGCGGCCTTTGATCCACGCCGTGCGGCAGCCTATCGAGCGTGCCGGGTATATGTCCTTAGAGAGCGAATCGCCTACGACGAGGACGCTTTCGGGGCGTAGCCATGCGCCGCTTTCGTGGCCGAAGATGTCGCAGGTATCACCGGCGGCGCGAGCCTCCTCGGTTACGGGCAGCGCCATTACGCCCAAGGCGTATATGCGTGCATCCGGCTTGCGTATGCCCACGACGGCGCTCTCGATGATGCCGGCAAAATACTGCCGGATGTCCATGCCGCGCAGAACGGCGTCCACGTTGCCGTAGAAGTTGCTGACCAGCACCATGGGGAAGTGCGCCGCCAATGCTTCGAGTACGGGACGAGCCTCATCGATACATGCGCGTGCATAGTTGTTGCAATATACCGCTATGCGCTCGGCTGTGCCTTTGAGCGCATCATCGGCGGCCTCAAGTGCTCGGTCGTATACGCCCGCGGTCTTGGGATCTTCGGGCAGTAGCCCCTCGTGACAGCATAGCTCGATGAGCACCTTCTTGCGCAGCAACGTCAGAAAGTCGTCTTCGGGTGTGATGATGCGGTGCGCCGCCAATGCTCGTTCGGCGTATACGTAGGCCCGGCGGAATTGCTCTATATCGGTCTTGATGCCGCAGCGCTCCCAGCCTTGGCGCAGGATATGGCTCCAATGGTCGCCGCGTGTGTCAAGGGTGCCTCCGTAGTCAAATATGACACCGCGTATGCCCGCCAGAAGAGTATTGCTCATTGCGCGTTGTCGTATTTGCCGGCGGCGAGGTCGGCGGTGAGACGGCGGCATAATGATTCGTGACGGCACATCATATATATGAGCAGTGCGTTGAGTACTACCAGCTCGAAAGCGAAGTACAGCCACGGCATTTGGGCAAAGAGCGAAGCAAAGAGCACGATTGTACGCCAGTTGAAAGACAGGATATTGGTGTACTTCATCAGCGGCAATGACAATACGCGGAAGTCATCGCGGAAGGCCTGCGGTATTTTGCCTTGCCATTTGTCCGACAGGACGGCGCGCAGGCGCTGCATTGCCGGAGTCCATGCCTCCTGGTTCTCGGTATACCGGGTGTAGAAGGTCAGTACAAGTTTGCTCCAGAAATTGCGGCCCCAGGACAGTGCAGCCAGACGCTCGCGCAGGTGCGAGGCACGTTCCAATTCGCTGCCGTCCTCGCCTTTGAGGAAATACAGATGGAACTGTCGGTAGTAGTCCGCCATGGCGGCTTGCTTGGCGTGGCATAGCCCGGTGACGACGGCCATGACCCAAATCACCCAGTTGTGCTGCATAAAGAAATCGGAGGTCACGACTTCGCGCAGGCAGATAGCCACGTATATTGTGGCAAACCATATATCTCCGGCCATGCCGTCCAGGATGCGACCTATGCGGCTGTAATTGTGCGTCATGCGTGCCAGTTGCCCGTCGGCGCTGTCAAAGGAATTGGCCCAAATGAGCAGCAACATTCCTATGACGTTGATGCCCAGATTGGGGAAATAGAAAGCTACGCCGGCGCCGATGCCCAGAAATATGGATGCGATGGTGATGGCGTTGGGGGTGACGCCGAGGCGCCGAGCCAGACAAGCCCAGGCGTAGCCTATGGGTCGGTAAAAAGTCAGGTCTATATGTTCTTCTGTGTCCGCGCTTTTGAGCGTGGCGCGATATGCTGAGTTATCAGTCATGAGTCTTGCTTTGGTTGTGTTGCTAAAATATTGGGAACAAACACTTGGCGGCGCCAACGTCCGTCAATCCGCCGGGCATCGGCGCGTGCTCAGTGTGCGCGGTGTTCCTTGATGGCCTGCATTACGCACTTGGCAATGTGCGGCCCGGCCTCATCGCGGCAGGGGGCAAACGAAGGCCAGTCGTTGAAGTCGATGATGCGTATTGTGCCGTCCTCGTTGACGATGCAATCGCCGCCATATATGCGGACGTCCAACTCCTTGGCGGCGCGTGCGCAGATGTCGCGCAGATGCGCTTCGTCAAAGGTCAGGCCGCGTGCGGCACCGTTGATGGCTTCGTATCCGTACTTGCTATGTCCGGCCTCAAAGGGGTAAAACCAATAGAAGAAGTCCGTACCGGCTACGCCGTAGAACTTGAGCAGGTCGCCTTCGAGGTGACGATTGATGACGGCGCGTTTGATGCCGCGCAGGAAGTATTCTTGCAGAACCTCCTGAGCTTCTTGCGGATGACGTACAAAGGATACGTCCTCCTTGTGCATGGCGTGAAAGTCGCCGCGTTTTATCCAGCATTGCTCGATACCGGCTTTTTCGAGCGCATCGATGACGCTCTCATCGGTATTGACCATCAACGACTCGGGATAAGGAATCCCGTTGCCGATAAGTATACGAGTCATGCGTTCGCGCGTGCAGTTTTCGATGCCGTAGCCGCTGTTGATGACCAGGTCGCCAGCGTCCTCGCGTTTTTGTAGCAGGTCGATGGAGCGACGTTCGCGGCACATATTCAGGATAATGTGATAGTCATCCGTGGCTCCGGAGGCCAATTGCTCCTCCGAAAAAATGGTGACTTCGCAGCCGCGTTTGCGCAATTGGTCGGCGGCGATGTTGAATATTGCTGCATCGTTGCCTATATGGTTGGGCGAATACGCTCCGGCACGCATCACGCCCGCAATCTTAATTTCTGCCATTGTCTGTGTTCTATTTGTGGTTAGGCACAGCAAAGGTACAAACTTTTTTCCATATGCCACCGCCTTGACGTCCCTATAATGAGCCGTCAATACGAGGTATGCGCTATCTTATCGGTACATGGCTTCGATTTGGACGGCGTAGCGGCGAGCGATGATTGCGCGACGCAGCTTGAGGGTATTGGTGAGCTCGCCTGCCTCGATGGTAAAGCCCTTGGGTAGCAGCGTGAAACGTTTGATTTTCTCGAAGTTGGCCAGTCCGTGTTCGAGTTTTTCGATGCGCTCGGCAATCATAGCACGTATATCGGTGTTTTGCACCAATTCCTCGATGTTTCGGAAGGCTATGCGGCGACGTCGTGCATACTCCTTGAGCGCTTCAAATGCCGGTATGATGATGGCTGTGACGTACTTTCTCTTGTCACCGATGACGGCAACCTGTTCGATGAACGGGTCTTTGCCCAGGCGGCTTTCGAGGGCTTGCGGGGCGATGTATTTGCCGTTGGATGTTTTGAAGAGGTCCTTGATGCGCTCGGTGAGCGTGAGCGACCCGTCGCGGGCGACCTTGCCTGCATCGCCGGTGCGCAGCCATCCGTCGGCGGTGAATGCGGCGGCTGTCTCGGCGGGCTTGTTGTAGTAGCCTTTCATCACTGTGGGTCCGCTGACCTCGATTTCGCCGCTATCGCCGATGCGTACGCTTACCTCGGGAATGGCTGTGCCTACCGACCCTAAGGCGAAATCCGTGGAGGGATAGCATGTCACCGTAGCCGTGGTCTCGGAGAGTCCGTAGCCAATGACGATGTTGATGCCGATGGCGTGCAAAAAGGCAACGATGTCCGGTGACAGCGGAGCTCCGGCCGTGGGGTAGATGTTGCCGCGGTCGACGCCTATGGCTTTGCGCATAGTAGATAGGATGTGGCGGTCGTAGAACCGATAACGAGCTTCGAGCCAACGCGGTACACGTCGTCCGCGTCGGACATAGTCGAGATTGCGTTGCCGACCGATGGCTATAGCTCGGTGCACCATAGTGCGTTTTAAGAAGCCCATAGCGGCAATCTTCTCGGTAGCGGCGGCGTACACCTTTTCCCAGAAACGGGGGACGCTGCACATACACGTGGGACGCACGTTGCGCAGCGCACGGGCTACGTCGTGCGGATCGGTATTGATGTATACCTCCATACCCATGAACAGACAATAGTATGTCCACGCTTTTTCGAAGATGTGGCTCAGCGGCAGGAAGCACAGCGAGGAGTCGCGGTCGCTGATGCTTGTAAGTCGTTGGCGATGGATTTCCATAGCTGCGTCAAAGCAGCTGTGTGTCAGGATGGCGCCTTTGGGCTCGCCCGTAGTGCCGGATGTGTATATGAGCGTGGCGATATCGTCGCCGGTGGCGGCGTCGCGTCGCGCGATTACGGTACTTAGCACGTCCTCGTCGGCCGTGGCGCCGATGGTTTCGAGGTCGGCCCATGTCAGAGCACGGTATTTTGACGGCTCGTCTGCGGGCAGGGTGCCGTCGATGAGTACGGCGCAGCGTACGTCCGGGCAGTCATCTATGACGGAACATACGGCTTCGTACTGCTCGCTGTTGCCGACGATGATGATGCGTGCCTTGGAGTCGCGTAAGATGTATCGAATTTGCTCGGGTGAGGATGTGGCGTAGATGCTTGCTGTGGCGGCGCGGTTGGCGAAAGCTGCCATCTCGGCTTCGAGAACTTGTACTCGGTTTTCGCTGAATATTGCCACCATATCGTTAGGGCCGATGCCCAGTGTGCAAAAAGCACATGCGATATTGTCGATGTTGTCGGCAAAATGCTGCCATGACAACGATTTCCATTGAAGCGTAGCGGGCTCGTCGGTATAGTGTACCGCGATTTTGGTGCCGTGCAGCCGGCTCTGTCGCAGAGCCAAGTGTGTCAATATATTGGACATTGTGTAGAATTCAAAAGTTGTGAGGCGGAAGGCGCGGGATGGCGTCCTCCAGTGGCTTTTGCTGTACAAATGTACGGCTTTATTGTTTAATGGGCATCATTTTGACGCCTCATTAACATTGTTTACATTCTCGGTGTACGTCGACAGATGATGCGAGCGTGCATCGTGTCGGTGTGTCCAATCAATTGATGTCTACGTCATTGCGGACGATTCGAGCAAGGTTGGCGCAGCTATCTTCAAGCAGATATAGCACGTTCTCGAATCCGTCGTCGCCGTCGTAGTATGGGTCCGGGATGCAACTGTGGAATGATGGCATTTGCAGAAATGCGGCCATTGGAGCCACTTTGGCCTGCGCTTCGACAGTGGGTGCCATGCTGCGCAGATTGGCCACGTTGTTGTCGTCCATACCGATGAGTATGTCGAAGTTGTCGAAATCGGCTTCGCGTACCTGACGGCAGATATGGTCCAGTGTGTATCCGCGCCTTAGGGCGTGGATGCGCATACGCTTGTCAGGCAGGTCGCCTACGTGCCATCCGCCTGTTCCGGCGCTGTCTATATTCCATAGTGCCGAGTCGCCGTGGCGGTCTACTTCGGCTTGCAGGATGCCTTGTGCTGCCGGTGAGCGGCAGATGTTGCCGAGGCATACAAAGAGTACTCGCACCGGCTTGCCGGCGGCGTAACGCTGACGCATTGCGTCAATAACGGGTATGTAATCAAGCAATTTTTCGTTCATTGTGGCGTGGTGTGTTCGGTGGTCAAATGCCCATAAGATCGCGGTAGATGTCCAGTGCGCTTTCGATGGTTTCCGGGTCGATGGTGGCATCGGTGACGATATCGCCCGGGGCACGCAACAGCGTGAAGTTGATGGCGTCGGCATTGAGATTTTTCTTGTCCTGACGCATAAGTTCGATTAATGCCGGGTAGTCATCGCATGTGATGGTGAAGGTGCCGTAGGTGTCGCGGACATACTCGGCGAATGTATGCAGCAGTATCGAGTCAAAGCCCTGAAGCATAGAAGACAGCACACATTCGACTACAAGGCCGCGAGCAACCGCGTATCCGTGCGGTATGGGGTCGTGGCGCCGCAGAGCCATTTCCTCGAAGGCGTGTCCGATGGTGTGTCCGAGGTTGAGAGCCTTGCGTATGCCGTGCTCCGTCGGGTCTTGCTTTACAATGTTTTCCTTGACGGCAACCGACCGACGCAGCAGATCGAGCAGTTCGGCCGCGTCGTGATCCGGGGCGGTGATGTCGAAGGCCATGAGTCGGCGAAGGGCCTTGTCGCTGTCAAGTAGTCCGTGTTTGAGCATCTCGGCATATCCGGAGAGTTTCTCGCTCACGGGCAGCGTGTCAAAGAATACGGACGATACAATCACGTCCGTTGCGAGGTAAAAGGCTCCCACCTGATTCTTGTATCCGTCAAAATTGATGCCCGTTTTGCCACCTATGGCAGCGTCAACGGCGCCGAGCAGGGTGGTGGGGATGTTGATGCATGATACGCCGCGTTTGTATGTTGCTGCGGCAAATCCGCCCAAGTCGGTGACTACGCCGCCTCCGACATTGATAATGAGGGCGTGACGCGAGGCGCGAGCCGCGGACAGCGCGTGCCATACGCGTTGCAGTGTGTCTATGTTTTTGGACGCATCGCCGGCGGGGATGCATATCTGCGTGGACGTGCGCACGATTTGGCTTTGTTCAGCCAGCCTTGGCAGGACAAATGTCGCAGTGTTGGAGTCGGTGATGACGAATATCGAAGAGGGCGCCATGTGTTTTATGATGCTGTCGAGGGTGGCGCCCACGTTGTTGGTGTAGTGGATTTTCTGTGTCATGTGCGGTTGTGTGTCAAGATTGTCGGTTGCAGTGTTGTAACCTTCAATTGAGATAACAATCGTGGAAGCATTTCGGCACATTGTGCCATGCTGTCGAAGACTACGGCGGCGCCGGCTTGTTCCATGTCCCGCCGCGGGATGGGCCCTGTGATGACGGCTATTGTGAAAACTCCGGCGGCATCCGAGGATCTGACGCCAAGAGGTGCGTTTTCAAACGTGATGGCATCCGTGGCGTCCACTCCGGCAATTTGGAGCGCGCGCAGGTAGGGCTCGGGATGTGGTTTTCCATGTGTGACGTCGTGTGAGGTTACGCGGCGACCGGCATCGAATACTCCGGGGAAATCGGCATCGAGACGGTTGAGCAGCGAACTTTGACCCGACCCGGTGACCAATACCGTGGTCATGGCTGCGTCGCGACAATAACGGGTGACGACGTCGGCGCCTTCGATGACGGGCGGTGCCGGCTGTGCGGCAAATAATGCCGACTTGCGCCCGTACAGACGTTTGACGTCCTCGGGTGTGGCGTCGTGGCCGTATTGGCGATTAAAGAGGATGTTGATGGTGTCGGCGCCGGTACGGCCTTCGAACCCGAAAAATTCGTTGTACTGTGCTTCGAGGCCCTCCTCGGCGCACATATTCATCCATGCGTGGGCATGGCGCGGCATCGAGTCGTAGAGGGTGCCGTCCATATCGAAAAGAGCGGCTCGCGGTGTGAGGTGTGTGTATCCGTGACGGCGTATGAATGCCTGTATGTCAGCTGTGAAATCGGTCATATGTGGTTTTTGTGCGTCTTTTCGTCGTCTTTGATGTCTCGTGAGGCTTGGGTGTCTTGCTTATTGTTTTTGCTCTTGTCCTTTTTGTCCATTTTGTTTTTGGCCGTTGCCGCATGGACCGGTGCTTCAATTTGTCTTTCGTAGATGAATTCGACCGAATCGGCGGGGCTTAGGGTGTCGTTGTCCGGAATATCATCGGCCGGTGTGGCGCCGTGGTGGCGTAGTGCTTCAAGGCGCAGGTGTGCGCGGTCGCCTTCGCGGATGCCGCGGCGGAATACGTTAGAAATCTGACGCATAAGGTTGATGCGCGTGGTGTCGACGATGTTGACCGCCAGGGCATCACCGGGCTTGAGACGTGCGCGTCCCAGGCGTATTTTCATCTTGTCGGGATTGCCGCTGATGTTTATGCCGAATTTGAAGGGTAGTGGCGACTTGAGCACTGCAATATGGTATTTGAAATTGAGAGCGAAGTCGTTGTACCCTTGCACGCCGAGGCGGTAGCGATCAATGTCGAAGATGAAAGGATAGATTTGTAATTGGTTGTTTTCGACAGTCATCTGTATGGACATTTGGTCGATAATATTGCGCTTCTTGTTCTTGAAGAACAGCCATTTGGATAGTGTCTTGAAGGTATCCGGGTCGATAAGAACAAGTTGCTTGCCGTCAAGTTTGACTGCCGCATTGAACTCGGGCAGGACAAAGTCCATGGAGGGGCTTATAGGCGCGGTAGCGGCAATTTCGGCATCGATTATTCCGCTGAAGTCTCGCAACACCGGCATAATCGAGTCGATGGCCGGAACAAGGGACAGGAAATTGGCTAAGTTGAATTGTGACAGCTGCATTCCGAAACCGAAACTGAGCTCGTCTACGCGGCGTCCCATATATAGTGCCGAGATGTTGATGTCGCCTACGTCGCTGGTGGCGTTGAGCTCGTGCAGGTTCACGGCTCCGTTATACATCATGGCGTGGCCGTGCAGGCCGTGCAGCATCAGGTCGGCATAGCGGACATTGGCCGCATCGATGTGGATGTTGGCGTCGATATTGGTGGGTACCAGTATGGGGACTATGGTGTCTGCCGCAGTTGCGCCCTGCTGTTTCATGGCGCATTCCAGGTCTATTTCGTTGTCGCTGTCACCGAGGCTGATGCCGTTGCCGGCCGCGGCTGCCGAGCTGTATGCCGCACCGGCAAACACGGCTCGTGCCAGCTGGTTGACGTCTATGGTGTCGCTGGATACATCAAGGAGTATTCCAAGGGGTTGTGACTTGCGACGAGATGTCAGCGCCTTCTTGATGTTGGAAATCTTGCCGGTGATGGTAAAGTCGCTTGAGCCTACGGTGTAGCGCATGCTGTGTATGTCGAGGCTGTCGTTGTTGAAGGTTATATCGATGTCTCGCAGGTTGTTGCGCAGCGGAAAGTATGGGGTGTACAGGCGTGCGCGTTTTCCGGTAATTGTGCCGTTGATGTCCCATGAACGCAGAAACCGGCGCATGGCAGTGGTCGTGCCGAAGTCTATGGTTTCGGTCTCGGAATCCTTGACTGTGGTGCGGTGCGGGCGTCCGCGGCGACGGCGGTATTCGGCAGTGGCTATTCCGTAGATGCTGTCACGGTCGAGAGAGGGATTGGCGCGGTGTATCGAGTCGCCTATGGCGCGAATGGCGCGTGAGCGGTCGGTCTCGGGGCGTAATATTGCCTCGAGGTGTGTCTTGGCGCCGCGCAGTACGGCGCGTGTGCTGCGGTCGCCGGCGCTAAAGCGGTGCATTTCCAGGTCGAGAATCAAGTGAGGACGATGCTCGTCGCCTTCGTAGGCTTTGGCTATGGCATAGCCCTTGACGTTACGTAGGCGTACGCGTGCCGAATCGGCCACGGAGAACATTTCGTAACGGGCAAAGCTGAGAGCTCCTCCCATGGGCCGGATGTCGTGGTCGCAGTGATGGCTGTGGCTGTTGCGTGTCCCGATGCCCATTTCCAGCCCGGTGAGGTGCATGCGAGCCTCGGGTGAGGATATGTATACCGAGTCGACGGTGAGGTGGGCTGTCAGCAATCCGGTGGCGGTGACATCGGCGCGTCTGAAGGTTTCTTGCGTACCGAATTTAAACAAAGCACGGCCAACGTATAAGTAGTTGGCCGTGTCGCTTTCCCATCTGAAATTTCGCAGCCCGATGTCTCCTTTCACCAGAAGCCGCTGAAAACCGCCGGGGCTGAGCATCGACGGCCGCCCTTTTATGCGGGCGTTGGCCGTCAAATCGCCGCTGATGCTTGCTCCGCCAAGCAGCCGCTTGAGCTGCGGTGGGAGTGCCCCCAGGTGGCTGACGCCGTTGACCGTGCCGTCAAACAGCGGGTCGCCGAGCATCTCGGTGACGGTGCCGGTGAGGTGCAGGTCTGTCGCCGGACCGGCAATATTAAGTTGGCGTATGGTCAGTACACTGGCGTTGAGGTTGTTGCCATCGATGTGTAGCGACATGTCGGTGCTGAAGTGTCGGAAGTCGACTTGCTGCCACTTGAGATATGAATCAGCTACGGATACATCGACATCCATGGTGGGCAGTGCATCGCCGTCCGTCCCTAAGGAGTAGGGCTTCAGCAATTTGGCGTCCACGCGTATGCGTGCATCGGTGCTGATGCCGACGGGTATGCCATAGAATTCGGCCATATCTTCGGGGACGGCGGCTAAGAGTTCGCCCACGGGCAGCGGGTCGAGGTGCAGCCGCAGTGCGTCAATGCGTGCACTGTCGCCGATATTGACTTGGGTGTCTATATTGCCTTGTATCAGCGACATCTTGAAGGCAAAACCTTCAAGAGCTATTTCTTCGGGCTTGGCCTGATCCCAGCGGATGTTGCCGTTGAGCCCGAAGCCGAGGTCTTCGATGCCGAAAATTTCGGATATTGCCGGGCAGTCGGCATTACCGTCAAAGTCTATGCGGTACAGTGGTTTATCTTTGCCCGAAAGCGAGATTTCGCTGAAGTTGGCCGTGGCCATAGCCCCGTCGCTGTAGAAGCGTATCGGGCCGGGGTTGGTCAGGGCAAAGCGCGTAAGCGTAATTTTGGGGAGGTCGGCGATATTGAAGGCTGTGGTGTCCTCCTCTTCGCTTGGCGGGAAGATGTCGTAGTTGTTGGTCTCATCGTCTACAATGACGATATTGGCCTGCGGACGGTCGATGATGACGCTGTCCACGGTGATGTCACCGACGAGTAGGTCGGTGAGCTTTATCGAACCCTCGAAGCTCTTGACTGTCAGTAGTGTGTCTGCCCATTCTGGAAGCATTTCGCGCTCGGCGGCGTCCATGGCCTTGATGTCGCGTGATACCACGGTGAGTTCGCGCATTTCGATGCCGAGATATGGGAAAGAACCGCGGATGCTCAGCTCGGCATGGCCCAGGGTCACGTCGGCACGCAAGGTGTTATTGGCCACGTGTTCCAGCAGCGGTGTCAGCCTCTCGGGATGCAGCAGGCTGAGGGTGGCGGCAACCATGCCGAAGGCGTATAATAATATGGCCATCAGGACCCATGCGGAAACTTTGAGGACACGGCGCCACATCGGACGGCGCGGGGACGTTGTCGCGGTGGTGGCGGTGGAAGTTGTATCGGTGTTCATATCTCGAAATGTCTTTGCGGATGTCTTTGCGATCACTTGCGACGCTTTTTCTGCAGCTCGGGCGGAGGGGTGGGGCGCGGACGCCGTGCCACGATGTCGCGTGTGGTGATATGGAAACATCCCTGTTTTCGTTCGTATTTAATGTAGCAACGGCCGTCTTGGCACATGTCGTATAGGATTTCGGCAAGTAGGTTCTTGAGGTCTTCCTGCGTGCGGTTGACGCCTCCGCGGCTGTCTGTATAGAAGTTTACGTAGCTGATATCGAAGGTGGTCCCGAAACGATGTGCGGACGAGTCGACGGCTATACGGTTGACGCGGCGCAGCCGGCGCACAACTTGCTGGGTGCGCAGCAAGCTGGTGACTTTGAGCCGGTAATGGCCTCCGCCGCGTGCCTGTTGCTCGGCATTGAAACGGGCGCCTATGTCGTGCAGCAGTTTCGCAGCTTCGGGAATGAGGTAGGGGTACGAGTACTTGAGGCTGTCGATGATGAATTCGTTGCACGAGTGCACGGCCACGATAGGGCGGTCGATGGATAGGACATCGGACGGTTTCATCACCGGAACTATTCCGAAAGCCTGTGCCTCGGCGTAATGCACATAATTGCTGTCGTTGAATACGCGTGCCAGCGGGCCGCCGGGCAGCGTCCGCACCTTCATCTTGACACATTCGTCATCGGGCATACTATCGGTCCATTGCGCCGGTACGCTGTCGCGGTAGTCGCCGCCAAGCAGCATCTCGGCGGCCTCCACGTAGTCTTCCGACTCGCTGTCTTCCTCGGCGGGTGCAACAATAGCCTCCGCGCTGTCTTGTGACGGCGTGTCCGCGCTTTCACCGTGTCCGCAGCCGCCGATAGCGGTTGCCATAGCAAGCAATGCGCAGTATGTCAGTGCCTTGTTCATCAGCGTGTACCAATTAAGCCACCTAATCCGGACGGCAGGACGCCCTATGCCCTGTCACCCCGTGCGGCTACATTTGTGCAAAGTTACACTTTTTCGCTCGAAAAACCGCAACTGTGCCGCCCCTCGCACTCTTAAAATATTCTAACTGCCTATGTGCCTGTTCGTCCATTTATGTGTCAGTCAGGATAAAAGAACGCCCCTCAAGTGTGCTGCCTTGCGGCTCGCCTGAGGGGCTTGTTGTCTTATGGCTTACTGTAGCCTTGGTTATGAGGCCGGAGCTTAGATTTTCAGCTTCTTGCGACCCTGCGGCGACACGAGGATGTAGACGCCGTGGGGCAGGGTGTCGGCGGTGACTTCCGCCTCGCGTATACCGCTGCCCACGCGTATGCCTTGCAGGTTATACACCTCGTAGACAGCATCCACCGTGTCCACGCTCACATCGTCCACGCCGTCATACTCGGAGATAAAGAAGAATTCCTTCCATTGCTCCGCCGCTTTGTATTGGTCTATGGACTCCTTATTGACAAATAGCTCGCAAGTCCATTTATTGATGTCATCGAGGGCCTGACTACCGCAAGTGGGCGGCACCGGGGCGGTGGTAATTAGTTTGGTCATCGCGGTGCAGTCCGAGAATGCCTCTTTGCCTATGGTCTTGACGTTGGAGCCTACGCGGAAGAAGTCCAGCGAGCTGCATCCGCTGAAAGCCCAGTCGCCAATCTTCTCGATGCCGTCTCCCATGGAGATGTACTTCAGCCCGGTACAGCCGTAGAATTCGTTTGCGGTAATCTCCGTCTCCTTGTCCGTGATTATCACCTTTTCAAGGCTCGTATTCCGATAGAACGGCGAGTAACCCTTGTCCGATGATGTCGAATACGAGATATTGCCACCGATATATACCGTCTTAAGCGGACAGTCGTGGAACGCATAATCGCCTATATTACCATCGTAGTTGACAATAACTTTGGTTATGTGAGTATTGTTATAACATGTATATGGCTTGATGTCCTTGAGCGTCATCGAAACGCCCTTATATGACACAGTTTTACAGAGTGATATATCTGTCTGTTCCTGGTTATATGTGCAGTCGATAGCGTCACATGTGCGTTCCGATGGGCTTACCGGCACATAACGTATGCCGTCTACCTCAAATAACGAGCTAAGATATTTATATATATACTTGTATTCGCATGACATTCCGGTATAGAGGTCGTTAGCCACATAACTAACGCGGCTATTCACCTCACTATACCCGGTAGGCGGCGTATTGGGAAGCCATATTACTTTTTCGACCGTTTTTTTTCTTTTGCCGTAGCCGTAATTATAATAATAGCCAATGGCATACTGGCCTATTGATAACACTCCAGTGCCGATAGTTAGCGAGTGCAGCCCGGTGCAGTCGTAGAAGGCGTAGTCGCCGATGGAAGTGACGGAGTTGGGGATGACCACGGAAATGAGGCTGGAGCAGCCGCGGAAGGCGTCATCGCCGATTGAAGTGACGGAGTTGGGGATGGTCACGGAAGTGAGCCCGGAGCAGTCGCGGAAGGCGGCGCCGCCGATAGAAGTGACGGAGTTGGGGATGGTCACGGAAGTGAGCCCGGAGCAGTCGGCGAAGGCGCCATCGCCGATGGAAGTGACGGAGTTGGGGATGGTTACGGAAGTCAGCCCGGAGCATTCGCCGAAGGCGTAGTCCGGAATAGTCGTGACCTTATCTCCAATAGTCAATGTTGTGAGGCTTTTACAACCATTAAATACAGGAAAACTGTTAGATCCCATTTCGGTGCACTTTTCAGCATTGAATGTCACGGAAGTGAGCCCGGAGCAGTAGGCGAAGGCGTAACCGCCGATGGAAGTGACGGAATTGGGAATGGCCACGGAAGTGAGCCCGGAGCAGTCGGAGAAGGCAACTTCACCGATTGATGTGACGGAGTTGGGGATGGTCACGGAAGTGAGCCCGGAGCAGTAGGCGAAGGCGCCATCGCCGATGGAAGTGACGGAGTTAGGGATGATAGTATTATTACAACCAACGATTAATTTGTTCGTGGATGTCTCTATAATTGCATTGCAATTGTTGCGAGAATCATATGTGCCGTTGTTTTTGTCAACTGTCACAGAAGTCAGCCCGGAGCAGCCGGAGAAGGCGTAACCGCCGATGGAAGTGACGGAGTTGGGGATGGTTACGGAAGTGAGCCCGGAGCAGCCGGAGAAGGCGGATGAGCCGATTGAAGTGACGGAATTGGGAATGGTAGTATTCTTGCAACCAACGATTAATTTGTTCGTGGATGTCTCTATAATTGCATTACAATTGTCGCGAGAATCATATGTGCCATTATTTTTGTCAACTGTCACGGAAGTGAGGCCGGAGCAGCCGCCGAAGGCGGCTTCGCCGATATAAGAGACGGAATTGGGGATGGTCACGGAAGTGAGGCCGGAGCAGCTGGCGAAGGCGTATTTGCCGATATAAGAGACGGAATTGGGAATGGTCACGGAAGTGAGCCCGGAGCAGCCCCGGAAAGCGTTATCGCCGATTGAAGTGACTGAATATGTTGTTCCGCTGTAAGTTATAGATTCAGGGATGATAATGTTACCTACATATGCATCCTTGTTGTCTGAGGTATAGAGCCCCATATATGTAACACTTGCTGTTTTGTCGTCATTGTTGAGATCATAGTAAATTCTATCAACTTTGCAGTCGTAGGCGAGGGCGTAGAAAGATGAGAAGATCAATAGGATGAGTAGGAGTGCCGGTCGGATGATTGTGTGAATAAGATGGCCGGGGATGATAGACGTGTGGTCTGGTTGGGATGCGGGATATTGCATCGCCGAGGTTTCGGCATGTGCCGGTTTTTCATTTTTGAGGTGTTTGAGTAGTGTCATAATGTCACTCTGGGGTTTTTGGCCCGGACAACGTCCTGCCCGGATGTTGATATGCAAAAAAGCGTGGACGTCTGTATCTGTTGCCGCCCGACGAACAGAGGCTTCTCGCATTGCCCTATCAAAGTCGGACGGCAACGTGCAGAAGCCACGCTGATATATGCAATAGCGGCATCCGGACGCGTTCCTCGCGAAACGTCGTACAGGATGGCACGGAATTACATATCCACGGGCATCTACCGTTGCTCAACCCTTGACTTTGATATGAAATTTTGCGAGAATTCCTGTTCGTCAAGAAT
>ERZ1026780.927-NODE-927-length-20906-cov-6.128723_pt1 | contig 20906 bp, 20 predicted proteins | sample MGYA00380126_ERZ1026780 | MGnify/ENA primary metagenome ERZ1026780 (study PRJEB33269, sample SAMEA4719762) | human gut metagenome | biome: human-associated habitat; feature: organic feature; material: feces | place: Cameroon | collected 2013-10 ... | reverse complement strand
GTGGTGGGTTTTGGCGGTTGCGAATCGGGTTCGGAGGGTTGGAAGTGGTTTTAATTTGGCTTTTCATCTCGAAAATGGTTGTTCGGATTGTAAAAACGGAGTTTTAGTGTTTCGTTTTCTTTATTTTTCCGGGTTGGTTCGCAGGAATTCGTTTGCGAATGTGGTGTTTGCGGTGTGCAATGCGTCGGAAGTGCGGTTCGGAGTGCCGAAATGGTTGCGGGTTCGGGGGTTTGCGTGGCGGGTTGCGGCGGTTGCCGGTCGCAGTGTCGGGTTTATCGGTTGTGATATTGGGTTTTGTTGTCATGTTCGGGCGGTTTCAGGTTGGGAACGGGGGTGTTTGAGGTTGGTTTGTTTTTTTTTCGGCTTTAAAAAAGAGGGGGACGTCTCACGACGTTCCCATGCTAAAGAAAATATACGTCGATTTCAGGCTCGACTTACCTTTTTGTATTTTGTCTTTCGGTGTTTGCGTGGTGCAAAGGTAGTGTTTTTTTTGTTTGTTCGGGTGTTTTCATGGCGAAAAAACAGTGTTTTTTTTGTTTGTTCAGGTGAAAACGGTGTTGGTTTTTGCGGTTTTCGTGTTTCAAATGCGGCGTTCGCGGACTTCGAAGCGGTAATCGACGTTTTCTTTCGGGTCGTGCAGCATGGGGGAAAGGCGTGTGGTGTGCCAGATTGCGGGGTCGAGGGGCGGGAAATGGGCGTCTCCGCGGTAGGGTTTGAAGAGTTGGGTGATGTAAAGGGTGTGGCAGTGCGGCAGGATTTGCTTATAGAGTGTGGCTCCGCCGATGCAGTAGAGGGTTTCGCCGTTTAGGGCTTCCAAGGCGGCGTCCAAGGTGTGGAAGACTTCGGCTCCGGGGGCGGAATAGCCGTCTTGGGTGCTGATTACGATGTTCCGACGGCGGGGAAGGGGCTTGACGGGCAGGCTTTCCCATGTTTTGCGTCCCATCAGGACGGTTTGACCGATGGTTTGCCTTTTGAAGTATTTCAAATCTTCGCTCAGGTGCCACAGGAGGGTGTTTCGGTCGCCGATTACGTCGTTTGAAGCTTTGGCTACGATGAGTTTTATCATGGTTTCGGGTGTTTGGTTATTTGGATACGGGGGCTTTGATGTGGGGATGGGCGTTGTAGTGTTCGATTGCGATGTCTCCGTATTTGAAATCGAAGATATTGTGTATGAAAGGGTTGAGTTTGAGGGTGGGCAGGGGCCAGGGGTTGGCGGGTGAGTTGGAGTTTTGCTTGTTCGATATGGTTGAGATAGAGGTGGGCATCGCCGAGTGTGTGTATGAATTCGCCGACTTGGAGTCCGCAGACTTGGGCTGCCATGTGCGTAAGCAAGGCGTAGGAGGCGATATTGAAGGGTACGCCGAGGAATACGTCGGCACTGCGTTGGTAAAGCTGGCATGAGAGGCGGCCTCGGGCGACATAGAACTGGAAAACGATGTGACAGGGCGGCAATGCCATCTTTTCGACTTCGCCGACGTTCCATGCGCTTACCAAAAGGCGTCTTGAGTCGGGGTTTTCTTTGATTTGGGTGATGACTTGGCTGATTTGGTCTATCACCCTGCCGTCTGCCGTTTGCCATGCCCGCCATTGCTTGCCGTAAACGGGGCCTAAGTCGCCGTTTTCGTCCGCCCACTCGTCCCAAATGCTGACTTGGTGTCGGTGAAGGTAGTTTATGTTGGTGCTTCCTTTGAGAAACCAGAGCAATTCGTGGATTATGCTTCGCAGATGGAGCTTTTTGGTGGTCAAAAGGGGAAATCCTTCTTGTAAATCGAACCTTGACTGGTGGCCGAAGACGGACAGGGTGCCGGTTCCGGTGCGATCGTGCTTGGGTACGCCCGTGTCTATGATGCGTTGCAGCAAATCGAGGTATTGTTTCATCGTTTTCGGGGGTTTTATTCTTGGTATTTCAACAGGTCTTTGCCGATATCGCGTCGCAGGGTTTTGCCTTCGAAGCGGATTTTCGCCGCTTGACGGTAGCAGTTCGCCAAGGCGTCTTCCATTGTCTTGCCGAGCGAGGTTACGGCAAGCACTCTGCCGCCTGCGGTGAGCAGTTCGCCTTTCTCGTTCGCCGTCGTGCCGGCGTGAAAGAGGTAACAGTGGTCGCAATCCGCCGTTCCGGTGATGAGTTTGCCCTTTTCGTAATGCTCGGGGTAGCCTTTGCTGACCAACATCACCGTTGCACAGTGGTCTTTCTTCACTTCGAGGGTGTATTTGTCCAATTCGCCGCTGCCGACGAGCATGAAGGCTTCCACAAGGTCGCTTTCTATCCTCGGCATCACGCTTTCCGTCTCGGGATCGCCCATTCTGACGTTGTATTCTATCACGTATGGGTCGCCGTTTACGTTCATCAGTCCTATGAATATGAAGCCTTTGTATTCCAATCCTTCGCTTTGCAGTCCGGAAACGGTGGGGCGGATTATCCTTTCTTCGACCTTGTGCATGAAGGCTTCGTCTGCGAATGCCACGGGGGAGATGCTGCCCATGCCTCCGGTGTTCAGACCTGTGTCTTGCTCGCCTATTCGTTTGTAATCCTTCGCTTCGGGAAGGACAATGTGGTGTTTGCCGTCGGTAAGTACGAAAACGCTGCACTCGATGCCGCTAAGGTACTGCTCGATTACCACTTTGGAGGAGGCATCGCCGAATTTGCCCTCGGATAGCATCGCTTCCAGTTCCCGTTCTGCCTCTTCCAAGGTGGGGGAAATGATGACTCCCTTGCCTGCTGCCAAGCCGTCGGCTTTCAAAACGTAGGGTGCGGACAGGGTTTTGAGGAATTGCTTTGCCGATTCGAGCTCCTGCTTGCCGAAACTGCGGTAGCGGGCTGTCGGAATGCCGTATTTGAACATGAAATGCTTCGCAAAATCCTTGCTGCCCTCCAACATGGCGGCGGCTTTCTTCGGTCCGATGACCGTAATGCGGCTTGTACGGGCGTCATTTGCAAAACTGTCCGCTATGCCTTCGACCAACGGTTGCTCGTTTCCCACGACCAGCATGTCGATTGACCGTTCCACGGCGAAATTCTTTATGTTTTCAAATTCATTTCCGAGGTTCAGGCATTCGCCTACGTCCTTCATGCCTGCATTTGCGGGCGAAATATAGAGGTTTTCGCAGAGAGGGCTTTGCTTTATCTTGTTTGCCATGGCGTGTTCCCTCGCTCCGGAACCCAATAATAAAATTCTCATATATGATTATGTGTGTTTAATTCTTCGATTACGCCGTTTATGCTTCTTCGTTCGGCATTAAAAGGAAGTTCATTTGCTTTTTGAACAGGTTGACACTTGCTATCTTGACCCTGACAGGCTGTCCCAGCTGGTAAATCCTCGACTTCGTCTTGCCGACAAGGCGGAAATTATCCTCGTCAAGCTCGTAAACATCGTCGTTTATCTCTTTCATCGGCACCAAACCCTCGCATTTGCTTTCGTCGAGCATGACATACAATCCCCATTTGCTGACTCCCGAGATGGTTCCGCCGAAAACCTGACCGATTTTGTCGGAAAGATATTCCGCTTGTTTGAATTTGACGGACGCTCTCTCTGCATCGGAGGCTTTTTTCTCCATATTGGAACAGTGTTCGCACATTTGCTCGTAGGTTTCCTTCTCAACCGAGGGTTGATTGTCGAGATAGCGTTCCAGAAGACGGTGAACCATCACGTCGGGATACCGTCTTATGGGCGAGGTAAAGTGGGTATAGTACGGGAAACCCAAGCCATAGTGACCGATATTGTCGCAAGAATAATATGCTTTGCTCATTGTGCGAAGGGCAATCATGCTTATCATCGTCTCTTCGCCCTTTCCGGCAACTTGATCGAACAATTTGTTGAAGCTTTTCGTCAGACTGCTTCGCGTCTTATCGTTGATACTGTATCCCAATTTGCCCACGAACTCCTTGAAGGTTGCAAGTTTTTCCTGATTGGGTTCGTCGTGTACACGATAGACAAAGGTCTTTGCCTTGCTCTTATTTCTCGTTTTGCCGATGAAAGACGCCACCTGCTTGTTCGCCAACAGCATAAACTCCTCCACCAACCAGTTGGCTTCCTTGCTCTCTTTCAGATATACGCCCGTCGGTTTGGCGTTTTCGTCCAAGCGGAACTTCACTTCTATGCTCTCGAAGTTTATTGCTCCTGCCCGAAAACGACGCTTCCGCATCTGTTCCGCCAATGCCCATAGCGACAATATCTCATCGGAGTACTCGCCTTCTCCCGTTTCTATCACCTTTTGAGCCTCTTCGTAGGCGAAACGTCGGTCGGAACGGATTACGGTTTTGCCGAACCACTCGTTCAAAACCTCGGCTTTCTCGTTCATTTCGAACACTGCCGAGAATGCAAACTTGTCTTCGTCCTGTCGCAGGGAGCAAACACCATTGCATAACTTCTCGGGCAACATGGGAATCGTCCTATCGACAAGATAAACCGACGTTCCCCTGCGGTAAGCCTCCTCATTCAAAGCCGTATGTTCCTTTATATAATATGTAACATCGGCAATATGCACTCCGACCTCCACATTGCCGTTTTCCAAACGGCGGAACGACAAGGCATCATCGTAATCCTTCGCATCGACAGGGTCGATTGTGAAAGTGGTTACCGCCCTGAAATCCCTGCGTTTCGCCACCTCTGCCTTCGGCAATTCCAAAGGTATCTTCTCCGCTTCCTTTTCCACCGCATCGGGAAAGAACAAAGGAAAATCGTATTCCGACAGTATGGACTGCATTTCCACGTCGTTTTCGCCCGGAGCTCCCAAGACTTTTATCACCTTACCGAAAGGATTGTTCGCATTTTCCGGCCAATCCGTTATCTCCGCCAAAGCTTTCTCTCCGTCTTTTGCACCGTTCAAATCATTCAAATCGATGAAAATATCCACCGGCATGGTATTACTGTCGCACACAAGGAAAGCAAACTTGCCGTGTTTCTGCACAACACCGACGAAAGATGTCTTTGCACGTCGCAAAATCTCCACAATCTGCCCCTCTCTCTTCCTTTTCTTACGCCGAGGGAACAAATACACCTTCACTTTGTCCCCATGCAGAGCGTGGTTCGTGTTATTCATGTTTATATACACGTCTTCGCCGCCCTCGTCGCAAATCACGTAAGCCTTGCCGGTTTGTTTCATGTCCACCGTTCCAACGATGTAATGTTCAGGCAGAGCATTGCTTGTGATATATTTGGGGTTCAGCTTGAAGCGTCCCCTCTCCTGCTCCGTTATTATATTATCCTCTGCCATCTTTTGCAGATGATTATGAATCATTTCTTTGCCTCCTCTGTCCGTAATGCCGAGACGTGAAGCCACCTGCTTGCAATTCAAACATGAAGCAGGATTTGAGGCAAACACTTTCAAAATAGAAGCGGCAAAAGCCGACATATCGTTCTTCGATTTCATCTTTTCCGTCTTTCTCAATATAATTCCCTGCAAAGGTAACAAAATCCTGCGAGCCTCATATTAAGTATTTGTAAACTTTTGACCGCAAACACATTTTCCAATCGCATATTCCAAGTAACGAATGCCCCTTTCCGCATACCGAGACGGCATTCCATTATCGCAGAACGCCGTTTCGGAAAAATAAAACGCCGAAATAATTTCACGAAACGCCGATTGACGAAATTCTTTCGGCGTTTCATTTCCGAAGTATCGGAAAGGCTTTTTCATGATAGGCTTTGATGTTATTTTCTTTTGTCCTACCTTTGCAACAAATTGCAAGGCGATGATAAAGCACGAGGATATTGTCAAAATATTGGAGGCAGCTCAAATAGCGGACGTGGTGGGGGCTTTCGTTCCTTTGAAAAAGCGTGGAGCGAATTACATAGGCTTATGCCCTTTTCACAATGAGAAAACACCCTCTTTCAATATCAATCCGGCGAGAGGCATATTCAAATGTTTCGGTTGCGGCGAAGGCGGCGATTCCGTGGCCTTTCTGATGAAGCATGAGCATTATACCTACCCCGAGGCTTTGCGATGGTTGGCGGAACGCTACCATATACATATCGAAGAAACGGAAGCCACGCCGGAAGAAAAGGCAGCACAGTCGGAAAGAGACCGTGTGTTCCATGTAAACGAGTTCGCACAAAAGTATTTTCAAAATCTGCTTTTCAATGATGAGCAGGGCAGAAGTACGGGACTGTCTTATTTTGAAGAGCGTTGCCTAAGGGAGGACACCATACGCAAATGGGGCTTGGGTTATTGCAAAGACAGTTGGGACGATTTCTGCACGGCAGCAAAGGCAGAGGGCTTTTCCGAAGAAGATATGGTTGCTGCCGGCGTGGTAATAAAGAACGAGAACACCGGTAAGGTTTACGACCGTTTCAGAGGCAGGGTAACCTTTCCGATATATAACGTAGGCGGCAGGGTCTTGGGCTTTTCCGCCCGCATACTCACCTCCGACAAGACGAAAGCGAAGTACGTCAACTCTCCCGAAAGCATTATTTACACCAAAGGCAAGGTTCTCTTCGGTCTTCACCTTGCCAAGGACGCCATTGTGAAGGAAGATCTTTGTTATTTGGTGGAAGGCAACATGGATGCGGTGATGATGTACCAGAACGGGGTGAAAAACGTAGTCGCAACCTCGGGAACGGCACTTACGGAGCAGCAAACCTCCATGATAAAGAGATATACACGCAACGTTACCGTGCTTTACGATGGCGACAGTGCCGGAATAAAAGCCACTTTCAAAGCAGTGAACATCTTTTTGGAACACGGCTTGAACGTAAGAACCGTTTTGTTCCCCGACGGAGAGGATCCCGATTCCTTCGCTCGCAAACATACGATGGACGAATTCCAAACTTTCTTGAAGGAAAACTCGCAAAACTTCATCATCTACAAGACCAATCTTCTGCAAAAACAGGCTGAAAACGACCCTATCAAGAGAGCGGACTTGATAAGGGACATAGTGCATACCATTTCGCTTGTTCCCGACCTTTTGGAAAGGAACACATATTTGCAAGAGTGCAGTTCCATTTTGCAAACCAGCGAAGAAGTGTTGGGCAAAGCACTCAAAAAGCAGCTCTTTCTTAATAGGGATAAGAAAAACAAGCAGGAAGACCCGCAACCTGCCATTGCCGAGCAGGTAATTCTCGATACACCGAAAGCGGAAAAGCAGGAAATAGAACTTAATCCCGATTACGCACAGGAGAAAGCCATAATAGAGATATTGTTCAAGTATGGCAATACGATGACAAGGCAGGAGGTTTTCGGGGAGAACGATGCTTTGGAGTACAAAGACGTGTTGACGGCAGCGTATGTCGTTTGCGATATAGTGAATGACGATATTCGTTTCACTGATGTTTTATTCGGTAAAATCTTTGAACTGTATAGACATTCCATATACGAGGAGAACACCGTTCCTGCAATCGATTCGTTTATCTCGAACGAAGAGGAGCAAATCCGAAACCTCGCAGCCGAACTCCTCATCGGCGGCAGGGAAATCAGTCCTTTGTGGTCGGAAAAGAATATCTCCGTTCCGGATAAGGAAAGCAAGGAAGTCATCGACCGCCTTATCTCCGACACTCTCTTGCGATTTAAGTTGCATAAAGTGAATGCCTATATCAAGCAGGTGAATGAAGCCATTAAAACAACGACAGAGCCGGAGGCAATGATGGAATTGGTCATCAAGCACAAGCAGTTTACGCTGATAAGAAACAAGATAGCCAAACAACTTCACCAAGTCTTTTCTTCCTGAACCATCTGTGTCGGAAGAGTTTCGTTGAAATGCACAAGCGGCAGAGATTTCTTGACAATATCTCTGCCGCTTGGTGTGAAATCCGGATAATTTGCACTTTCCGGACAAGAAATCATGCTTTTATTTCTCGGAAGCCTTCTTTCGGAGTTTCAAAGCCATGAAATCTTTTTGCAGATAGGGCTGTGCGGAAGTTATAAGGTTTATCGGTTCCTTTTCTCCCTTCATGAAGATATGCACCAAGGTGTCATTTACAACTTCATACCTGCATTCCGTCGTGTCCTTTGCATTGGTTATGATTGCCTTTTCGGTCAATTCTATATCCATCGGAAAGAAATCCTCCGGCGAAGCCGCCATCAACTGCAAAAGAACCACATTGGACAACAACTTCATCGAAGCCGAATCGTCCGTAGGAGCCTGTTCCTTGTCGTCATTCAGGAACGACGCTTCCACAGCCTCGTATTTCCCCAAATAATCGGGACTCTTCGAGCATGATACCGCCATCACGGCAAGCAGGAATGCAATCATGCAATACGAAAAACATCTTTTCTTCATTTTCATATATGTTTATGATTTATTATTTCTGTCTTTCACCCTTAAATTTCGCTCAATCACAACAATGGGTCGGTAAGTCGTGAAATCGTTCGTTCCAAGCGGGTACTGCAAAGAAGTATGGCGAAACATACTCTTCGGTGAACATGGCTTCGTACCCCCGATTAAACGAACTTGTTCTTGCATATATGGAATATATACTCCGAAGCATATCTCCATGTAGATATTCCGTAAAAAGCAAAAGGAGATGAACAACATTTATTCATCATACAATCTATTTTGATGCAGCAAATATATAGTGTTTTTTTGTATTGACAAAATTTTTTCAAAGAAAAATAATCATGTTTCTTGAAAATCGTATTTACTTCGTGCGATTGCATGCAATATCGCTTTCTTTTTCATCTGTTGAAAACTCTTGATATAAACGCCGTTCGCTATATCGATGAGGTGCTTTGCCGTAAGCCCTCGCCCGAACATCGTTCGAGTGCGAATGAAACGGCGTAAGAATTTTTTCTTACGCCGTTTCATGAAATTCTTTCGGCGTTTCATTTTTCCGAAACGGCATTCGGTTTTCGAGGGAAAGAAGATTGGCGTATATGGTTTGCGGAAAGTCTGGTTCCTATCGGGGAAATGTTGTGGTTTTCAGGTACCGGAGCGGTGGCGAAACGGTGTATGGTATATGGAAACGGAGTAGAAAATGCAGTAGAAGGGGCAAGGTGTGTGAAAAATATCGTATCTTTGCCAATATGGATATTGCTGCATTGGTTTCGGGAGGGGTTGACAGCAGCGTAGCTGTCGTCCGTTTGAAGGAAATGGGTTATGACCCTACGATTTTCTACATAAAAATCGGCATGGAGGACAAGGACGGTTATGTGGATTGCCCTTCAGAAGAGGATATAGAGATTACGACTTACATTGCCAAGAAGTATGGTTGTCGTTTCGAGATTGTTTCCTTGCAAAAGGAGTATTGGGAGAATGTGGTCAGCTATACGATAGAGGCTGTCCGCAGGGGACTTACGCCCAATCCGGATATGATGTGCAATAAGTTGATAAAGTTCGGCAGTTTCGAGAAGAAATGGGGTCATTGCTTCGATAAGATTGCAACGGGACACTACTGCACGACGACAGATGTGGACGGAAAAGTTTATCTTTCGACGGCTAAGGACCATGTGAAAGACCAAACGTACTTCCTCGGTCAGATAAATTATCTTCAAGTCAAAAAGTTGATGTTTCCCATCGGCGATATGTTGAAAAGCGAAGTAAGAGCCAAGGCAAGGAAGTGCCGTCTGCCGTCTGCCGAAAGAAAGGATTCGCAAGGTATATGCTTCTTGGGTAAAATCAATTATAATGATTTCATACGTCGATACCTTGGAGAAAAGGAGGGAAAGATAGTCGAGTTGGAGACGGGCAGGATACTCGGAACGCATAAGGGCTTTTGGTTTCATACGATAGGTCAACGCAAGGGTTTGGGGCTGTCGGGCGGTCCTTGGTTCGTGGTTAAGAAAGATATGGATGAGAATGTGCTTTATGTTTCCCAAGGCTACGACCCCGATACCCAGTACGGAAAGACGATAAACCTCGGTGCGTTCGAGTATATCACCGAAGACATTTGGGGAGATTTCAAAGATGAGAAAGACATCTTGTTCAAAATCCGCCATACTCCCGACTTCACACGAGGAAAGCTGAGGAAGATAAATGATATATACAGAATAGAGAGCGAGGAACGCATTCAAGGTATAGCGGCAGGACAATTCGGCGTCGTTTATTCTCCTGATGCCAAGTTGTGTTTGGGCAGTGGAGTGATAATAGAGGATTGAACGGGAACGGAAGCATGAAACGAAAGGTTGTTCATATAACAATAGTTCATCGTCGTTACGATTCGCGGATTTTTCATAAAGAATGCCTGTCCTTATACGAGGCAGGTTATGATGTAAGCCTTATCGTGGCAGACGGTCTTGGCGATGAAGAAAAATCAGGCATTAAGATAATCGACATAGGGCGGGCGGAGAGCAGTCGCTTGAAGCGAATGATTAAGACAAGTCGCAAAGCTGTCAAAGCGGCAGCAAGACTTAAAGCAGATATTTACCATTTTCATGACCCCGATTTACTGATTGCGGCACTTGAATTGAGAAAAGAGGCTTGTGTAATCTTCGATTCGCATGAGGATTTTCCTGCTCTTATGTTGCAAAGGGATTATATTCCGGACATTGCACGCAGATTGCTTTTTCGATTTGCAAGTTTTACGGAAAGATATTCGGCAAAACGTTTGTCTGCTGTTGTTTGTGCAACGGAGACAATACAGAGGAAGTTTCTTTCTTATGGCAATATCTTTACGGAAACGGTGAAAAATTATCCTGTATTTGCGGACAATGGAAACGATAAACCGCATTGCTTTCCGAAGAAGGCTGTGGCGTGTTACGTAGGAGGCTTGACCGAGGTCAGAGGTGTCAAAGAGATGGTGGAAGCCTGCGATAAGGCAGGAGTGAAACTCCTTTTGGCAGGGGAGTTCGATGATATGGATTTTTTCAATGGAGTGAAAGCCATGCCACAGTGGCAAAATGTTGAGTTTCTCGGCTATGTGCCTAATGTAGAAGTGAGGAAGAGGGTGTATGAACGCTCATCCGTAGGGTTGGTCTTGCTGCACGAAGCACCGAATCACACATATTCCATTCCGATAAAGCAGTTGGAATACATGCAGGCAGGACTTCCCGTGATAGCAAGCAGGGAAGTGTTGTTTTGTAAGGAAGTAACAGAGAAAGAACATTGCGGATTGGTAGTTAATCCTCTCGATATCGATGAGGTGGCGGAGGCAATAAGAAAGATAACAAATAATCCGGACTTGGCAAAGCAAATGTCGGCGAACGCCGTAAAGGCTTCTGCCGACAAATATAATTGGTCAAGCCAAGAGAAAGTGCTGCTCGATTTCTATAAAAGACTGCTTGTTTAGTTCACTTGACCGTATTTCTGACTTTCTTCGGCAAGAGTCTCATCGTATGCTTTGTTAAAGCATATCCTTTGTTGATATAAAGCACCGTAAAGCCCGGACGAGGCTTGGTAAATGGATTTTCCATAATTCCCAATTCGGTTTTGAATAAAAGTATCGTTTTTTTTGGGCTGTTCAGAATATTTTCCGTATGTTTGCAGCGTGATTTCGTTTTTATCCATCTCCAAGATTTGTCTTTACTTGGAAGTCCGCTCCTAAGCGGACAAGAAACGAACAAAGGCATCTGCCACAAAGGCAATACGAAATCACTTGGAATTTGCACTCGCTTGCAATAGTGAATAACAATAAGGAAAGGAGATGGCTTTTTATCAGAGGAATATAATATCGATAAACAACTTCAAAGCAAGGAATGCTTTAAGTCCTTGCATAGTTCAGAGAATAAATGATTTGAACAAATAAAAAATAGAAAGCAAATGATCAAAAAAGAGAATAATAATGTTGGTATCATCCGTATTAGCTTTATCGGTGATGGTGTCTTGTGAAGATTCCGAGAATAAAGACGTGGAAACTTCTGTTAAAGGTGTAACTCAGCTTAAGGTCGCTCCCGGTGGTGAAGGCTGGGGCTTGCATAGGCATTTTGTACAAAAAGGTGATGATTGTTATTGTGAAGAAAGAAAACCGTACAATTGCTTTGATGATATCGTAATCGTGGCAAAGCCTATAGATCCTAAGGAATTAAGCGGATTAAGAACCCAACCGTTGACGAGTTCCATCGTTTGGGATTTGGTAGTTCCTTATATCGAGAGAGACCAAAAGCTCTTTGAAAAGCTCAAAACAGGGGATTATATGGTGCAATCGCTGCCAAGCAGAGATGAGTCAAGAGTGTTTTGCGGTATCTCCAAGAAAGACGGTAATGAAATTGAGTACACATTTCAGTTTGTTACCAAGTAATAATTGTCGGGAGAGCGTAAGCTCTCCCTTTATACGATGTAAATATGAATAGATTATTATTTAGTGCAATATTATCAGTGTTTACTATTTGTCTTTGTGCATGTAGCGGAGATGTAGTGAAGAAACCGGAAAAGTTTTTGAAGCAAGAAGATGCTTTACCGTGGCTTCCTATAAATAGTACTATATGTGATATAGATGGAAAAGAAAGTGTGTTATTTTCGATGAATGGTGGATATGCAATATGTGCTTTTGATATTGAAACAAAAAAGATAGATACGATTGTAGCGAGGGTTCCTGCAGGTATTGGAGCATTTTGCTACAATGCAGATAACGGGACGATATTGGTTCAGTTAGATAATCGTAATTTAAATCTTTGGAACCCGAAATCATGTACAGAGATGCTCTGTCCGTCTGTAAAATATCATGAAGAATTTATTATATGGACATGTGGAGCATATCATCCGTTTTTCTCATGTGGTGATATTCTTTACACAGGCATTATTCCTTCACTTGACTCAGAAGTTGATTATGCAGATTTCAGGGCAAAATCGGATTTGATGGCAGCATGGGATATAAGTAATCCAGATAGTGTAAGGTGTGTAAAGATATTCGGGAAACGACCTTCCGACCAGCCGAAAGACATGTTCATAAAAGATTGTTATCAGACAGCATTCAATGTCGAGGACTCTATAATCGTTGCAGGTACGGAATTATCGCAGAATGTTGTTGTGATGTCAATGAATGGCGAGAAATTGAAAGAGAAGGAACTTACTTCAAAATTCTATGTTAAACCTCAGAAGAGAGACTTTTCTCAAAGTTCTTCGGTGGCAGAGATAATAGAATATTGTGAGGAGAATATGTTGTTCGGAGGTCTGTATTATGACAGATATAGAAAACTCTATTATCGAGTTTTGAATTTGGCAACACAAAAGGATGGGAACTCTTTCACAAAGAAGAAATCCGATTGGGTACTTATTGTTGCAGATTCTTCGCTCAATAAAAAGTATGAGATTCAGTTCGATGGGGATAAACATAGAGGTGTAATCCTGATAGGAAAACAAGGAATTTATATCCGTACTGCCGACAATCCAAAGAATAAAACCATGGATTTGTTTGTATTTGACTAATAAAATAATTTGAGAGATGCAGAAAGTATTACTTAATATGACCTTGGCTTGTTTTGCAATATGTCTTTGTGCTTGTAGCAGCGATGTCGTCAGAGAGTCGTCAGAGTTTCTGAAACAAGAGGACGCTTTGCCGTGGTTTTCAAGGAACAATATTTGTGATATTGAAGGAAGAGAGTATGTAATATTTTATGCAGATAGTATATTTTGTACTCTCGATATGGAAACAAATAGAATTTATACTATCTTTACAGGTGCGTCAAAGGAAATATGTGAGTTTTGTTATGATTCAGATAAGGGGATAATATTAGCTATGTTGGATAATCATAATCATGATATTTGGGACTCGCGAACCTGTACAAAGACACCATGTCCCATTACAACGCATCATGGAGAATTAATTAAATGGTTTGGATTTGGAGTATCTGACCCATTTTTCGCTTATGGAAATATACTCTATACAGGGGTTCTTTTATCTTTCGATTCCGATGCGGATTTTGCAGATTTCAGGGCAAAATCGGATTTGATTGCAGCATGGGATATAAGCAACCCTGATAGCGTAAGGTGTGTGAAGATATTCGGAAAGCGTCCGTCCGACCAGCCGAAAGATATGTTTATAGATGATTGTTATCAAACGGCATTCAATGTCGAGGATTCCATAATCGTTGCAGGTACGGAATTATCGCAAAATGTTGTTGTGATGACGATGAGTGGCAAGACGTTAAAAGAGAAGGAACTTACTTCAAAATTCTATGTCAAACCGCAAAAGAAAGATTTTTCTCAAAATCATTCGGCAAAGGATAAGATGCAATATTGGGAGGAGAACATGCTCTTTCGTGGTCTGTTTTACGATAAGTATAGAAAGCTGTATTATCGCATCTTGCAATTACCAAAGCAAGAGGATAAGAGTTCGTTTACAAAGAGAAAACAAGATTGGGTTCTTATCGTAGCAGACTCAAAGCTCAACAAGAAGTACGAAGTTAAGTTCGATGGAAATAAATACAAGTGTGCAATTCGAGTAGGTAAACAAGGAGTGTATGTACTCAAAGATAAGACAATGGATTTGTTTGTTTTCGATTAGTATGGTTTGTTTTTATGGGCTTTTTTTTCAAGAATAACAAGTTTTAGTTTTGCAGGAGAGGTTCGAATATATGATTTTAATTGATAAGGGGTATCTTATGTGCAGAAAAACGAGATTATGGATTTATGTGTGTGCAATAGGCATGCTGTTGACTTCGAATGCTTGTTCCAAAAAGCAAGTTAGCGACAAAGATGTATTCCTTTGGTATATCGAACAGATTGATTACAAACTTCCAAAAGGAGAGCATAGTGTTATTATCGTGCCGACGGCTTCTTGTATCGGTTGCAGGAAGGCTGCCGTCAACTATGGTGCTTTGCATAAGAATAAGGTTACGGTGATTGTATCAGGAAGCATTGCTTCCGAATTTGAAGGCTATCCGATGATTGTGGACAGCAACTCTCTCTGCAACGACCTTAATTGGTTGCATTCAAATATTATAGAAGTGTTTTTGAAGAATGGAGAGGTCAAAGGGGTAAAGAGTTACGATGCAATGGAGAGCATAAAAAGATTTTCGGGAGTTGATGTCCCATCGATAGAGAATTGCACAGACAAAAACTGCCGGATAACCGAATGAAAGTGTTATCCGACAGTTTGAAACCGTTTTGCCTGACAGACAATTTCTATCTCGACTTATTGAAAACCGATATGTTTAATCTTTCTTCTTGTACTCTTTGTATTCTTCGTTAAGCCCTTTGATTATAACATCTGTCAAGTCCATTCCCTTATCGATGTAGAGAACAGGAGAGCCGATGTAAGACTTCGCAAGAATGATGTCGAAGTTTTGGTGCTTTTTGTTGTAGTCTTTGATGAAAGCATAGACTGCATCAAGCAACTTCTTGTTATCCGAAGCCTGCCTTTCCTGTAATTGTGCCATCAACTTCGGTTGCAGTTGTTGCAACTCGTTGCCTCTTTGTTGCAATTCCTTTTCCGTTTGTTTCTGTTGGGTAAGCGTAAGGCTCGCTCCGTTCTTCATGTAATTCGCATAGTCGTTTTCAAACTTCTTTTGCTTTGCCGCAAACTCGTTTTCGACTTTTTTCTGATAAGCTTTCAGGCTTTCTTCCATATCTTTCGCCATGTCATATTTGGCAAGCACGCTGTCCGTATCCACGTATGCCACTTTCAAACCGCCTGAAGTCAGCGTTTTGTTGCCTTTCACTGTTTTCTCGGCTTCTTTCATGTCCTCTTTTTCTGCACTTCTGCCATTAAACAGCATAATGAATAATACTATCGAACAACATATCGAAAGGCAACAGCCGATCCATAAAGCCACATTGGAATTCTTTTTATCCATTTTCTTTTTCTGTTTTTTACTCTGCAAAGATAGCCCATTTTCCCGTTTTGTCAAACCATTGTTATGCAATTTTGCATTACAAGACTTCGGAACGAATGTATCGGAGCCGTCTTTGCGGAAAATCAATACTTGTATTCGGCTCTCAAAAAGCCTATGAAAGAATCGTAATCGTTGCCCGGTTCGCGGTAATATACATATATATTATAATAGTTCTGCGTTTCGCTGTGATTGCCCTCCACTTCCCTGTAAGAACCTGTCGTGTAACCGTTGGGAACGTATAGTATCTGGTAGTTGTAATAGCCTTGTTTCAAAAGCATACGAAGAACGTATTTATTCAGCGTGTTGTCGAAGGTGAATTTGTTTTGTTGCGAGAAACGCCAATCGCTCAATTCTCCGACAGCATAGTAGCTTCCTTCAAGGCTCAGAGGCTTCGGCAGGTAGAAATACACCCAAGCGTAATCGCTGTGCAGGACTTCATCGTCATCAATCTCATTTCTTACGTAGTACGCTCCTTTCAAGTCTGCCTGTTCCACAAAAGGGGAACGGTCTTTTATTTGTTCCTCTCTCAGCCTCACCACATTTTCGCCTCCGATGTAGTCTATGTTTGCAATGAAGTTGGAACGATGTCTCAGAGAAGAGAAATCAAAAGAACGAAACACGTTGCCGCCGTCAAAAATATTCTCTTGTCTGAAATTGTAAACCAATTCGGTACCTCTGTTTTCGCTCAAAGGCAACAGGCGTTTGGTATCCTCTCTGCCGTTCTGTTGAATGACGAGTTTCACCCTTTCGTTCGGACTGTCGAATACATGTTTCGATGAATACACCCTCACGTCCGTTTCCTGACAGGTGCTTCTCAGTGCCGGCTCTCTTGCCTGCATTACCTCTGCTGCCACTTCCGCTTTCCTGTTCATGCACATAAATCTTTTGGTGAAGATGACATTGTCTGGTTCTCCCTCGACATAGACTTTCAAAATGTAGTTTCCGCTTTTGGTAAGGCGTGTCATGGAATTCGGAATGGTTTGTTCGTAATGCACGAACCTTTGAAGAGTGTTGAAAGAGTTCGCAAAATTTTCCACCATAGCCGTTTCAAAGCCCTCGACATAGTCGGAGTATTGCAGTGAACTCTCCGTCCAATCGCTGTTGCAGTGAATGAAAGTGTATTCGAAGCGGTGAGTCTCTTCCGACAGCTCGTCGAATGACAGCAAAAGCCCTTCGCTTTGATTGATATTCAATATCGGCACAAGCATTCTGGAATCCATGCTCTCCAATTTGACGGTCTTGACAATAGGAGAGTAAACTCTGTCCTGCCAAATAAATTGGGCGTAAAGCGGATTTACGCCCAAAAAGACAATTATGAGAAAAAAAATTCGCATGATACGTTTACGACATTTGCTCTTCTATTTCGGCAACCGTCTTAGGTATGTATTTGCCCAACAAACGGCAACCGTTCTTTGTTACAAGTAAGTCGTCTTCTATTCTTATACCGCCGAAATCCTTGTATTGCTCCACTTTGTCGTAGTCAATATAGTCTTTGCATTTGCCTTCGGCTCTCCATTTGTCTATGAGTTCCGGAATGAAGTAGCAGCCCGGCTCGTTGGTCAACACAAAGCCCTCTTGCAATTCTCTGCCGAGACGAAGCGAAGCCAATCCGAATTGGGTGGAACGAACGTTCTTCTTGTCGTAGCCCACGTAGTTCTCCCCGTAGTTCTCCATATCGTGAACATCCAATCCCATCATGTGTCCCAAACCGTGCGGCATGAACATTCCCATCGCTCCTTGTGCAACTGCGTCCTGCACGTTGCCCTTCATCAAACCCAATTCTTTAAGTGCACTTGCCAAACGTGAGACCGCTGCAATGTGAATGTCGGAATATTTAACCCCCGGAGCAATCAGGCTCGGTACAAGGGTTTGTGCTGCAAGCACAGCTTCGTAAATATCTTTCTGTCGGCTTGAAAACTTTCCGCCAACAGGCACCGAACGGGTTATGTCGGAACAATAACCTTGCGGATTTTCGCAACCTGCATCGGAAACAATCATTCTGCCTTTCTTAATCTGCAATGAGTGGTCGTGTCCGTGGAGAATTTCTCCGTGAGTGGTCAATATTATCGGGAAAGACACAGGCCCGCCGCCCGCCAAGGCTTCTCCCTCCATGCGTCCCGCTATTTCGTATTCGTAAGTACCCTCTTTGGCAGCCATTTTCATCATGGTGGTGTGCATGTTGTAGGCTGTTGCGATGGCCTTTTCGATTTCTGCTATTTCTTCTTCGCTCTTGATGGAACGCTGTTTCACACAGGCTGCAATCAATTCCACGGAGACGTAAGCCTTCACGTAATGACGGTCGATATGAAGAAGTTCCGAAATGAAATTTACGTTTTCCGCTCTGTAAGGCGGCACGAAATGTACTTTTCTTCCCGCAAACACCACGGCATCCATGAATTTGCGTAAATCGCTTATGCTGCCGCTGTTTTCAACTCCCACTTCCAATGCCCTGTCATGTATGCTCGGAACGGGACCTGTCCAAATTATGTCGTCCATATCGACGTCCTCTCCGAAGAGGTACTCCTTTCCTTCGTCTATATCGATGACACCGACAAGGTTTTGCAAGTCATGAGCGAAAAAATATCTGAATGTACTGTCCTGACGGAACGAATAAGTGTTGGCAGGATAGTTGAACGGACTGTCGCCGTTGCCGAGTATCAGAATGACACCTCGTTTGACATCTTTCATGAGCTGCTTGCGTCGCATCATGTAAGTCTCTTTGCTGAACATAATATCTCTCTGTTTTTATGAATTAAAACTCCTTTTTGCCGAAACTAAGACCCGTTTTGCCGAAAGGCCGATTCGCTGAAATGAAACACCGAAAGAATTTATCGAAACGCCGTTCCATTCTCCGTAAAACGGCGTTTTATCTTATCCCTTTCAAAGGCTTGTTTTTCGGCATGCCTTTTCCGACCTTGCAAGTCTTGTCATCGGACTGTTTTTAATCTGCTTTCGGCAATCCGCCTCTTCTGCCGGCTTCCAGAATGGGAAGATTGGCCTCGGTAGGTATGTATATCACCGTTTTCTCGTTAAGGTTGTTCTGGTTTCTGACCCAAAGATATTGAATGTAAGTCTGTGTCAGAGTTCCGTTTTCAATCTTGATTGCCTCCGCAGCTCCTTTTGCTCTTTCGATTTCGGCTTTGGCATTCAACTTTTCGGCTTCGAGGTTCGCTCTTGCTTCCTCCACTTTTATCCTTCTGTTCTGTTCCGCCTCCGCAAGTTCCGCCTTACCCTTCATCTCCTGCGACCAAACCCTGTAAACAGGCATTCCGAACATTCCGATGCCGATAAAAGCCAAGATTACGACAATGGCTATGATTGCATGCTTCAATTGAAATCTGTACATGGCTTAGATGTTTTTCAGAATTTCCAAAGTATGACGCCAGAACAAATCCACCGTTGCTATCTCGAGCCTTTCCTCCGGAGAATGCCCCCCTCTCAATGTCGGACCGTAGGAAATCATATCCATGTTTTCGTATTTCTCGCCTATCAACCCGCATTCCAAACCCGCATGTATCGCTCTTACGACAGGTTCCTTGCCGAAGAGCTTCTTATACGCCTCGACGGCAACCTTCAATACATGACTGTCCGTATTAGGTGCCCAACCCGGATAACCGTCCGTATGTTCCACCTCTGCACCTGCCAACATGAAACAACTCTCCACTCTGCTTGCGGCAGCCACCTTGGCACTCTCCACGCTCGAACGCTGCGAAGTAGTGATGAAGAAGTGATTTTCCTCCGTCTTTACACTTGCAAGGTTGGTCGAAGTCTCGACGAAATTCGGAATTTCCCTGCTCATCGCCAACACACCGTGAGGACATGCGTACAAAACGTTGAGCAAGTTATCCTGACTCAACATATCGACAACGAATGCAGGCTTTGCAATGCTCTCCAACGTTATCTGCATGTTCGGTTCGGTGGAACGAAATTCGTACTTCAAATCTCCGCTGAACTTTTCGACAAGTCTCCTCAAGTCCTCAGCCTCCTGCTCCGTTACAACGACCTCCGCATACGCCTCACGGGCTATCGCATTACGCAAATTGCCACCATTGAAGCAAGCCAACCGCATATCCATCTCCTTATCCGCCTCCCACAAAATACGGTTCAACAATTTGTTCGCACAACCCAAGCCCTTATTGATGTCATCACCCGAATGTCCGCCCTTTAAACCCTTGACGCAGATTCTGAAATAAGCACCCCGAGGCGTATCCTCCCTCTCGAACGGCAACTTTGCCAAAGTATCCACACCACCTGCACAACCTATGAACATCTCACCCTCATCTTCCGAGTCCAAATTAAGCAATATGCGGCTTTTAAGAGCAGTAGGACTCAACGCATTCGCACCCGACAAACCCGTTTCCTCGTCAACGGTGAACAAACACTCGATCGGACCATGCACAACGTCCTTTGCATCCAATATAGCCAAAGCCGTAGCAACCCCGATGCCATCATCAGCCCCCAAAGTAGTACCCGTCGCCATCAACCAGCCGTTTTCGATACGCGGTTCGATAGCATCCTTCATGAAATCGAAACACTTGTCGCCGTTCTTCTCGCACACCATATCCATATGAGCCTGCAAGCACACCCAAGGTTTGTTTTCCATACCCTTTGTGGCACCTTTGCGAATGATAACGTTACCAATCTCGTCCCTTTCATGCTCCAAACCACGCCGATTCGCCCAATTCAAAAGAAATTCCGTCATTTTGCCCTCATGCTTCGACGGTCTCGGAACCGCAAGTATCTCTCCGAAAAATTCAAACACGCCTTCCGGCTTCAAACCCTTCAATACACAGTTGTTTACCATAATTATAACATTTTATATTCGTTCAAAAACAGCCTCAAAGGTACGACATTTCGCCCGATACGCCAAAAAAAACGCCGAAAAAACGCCCGATAACATCACTTTTCCACCCACCAAGCCCCAAACCGACGGAGTTCTGCCCCAACCAACAACCGAAAAACAAAAAAGTTCCGCCCCTTCCCCGCCTCCGAATACCATTCTGCCACCTGCATCCTCCACATTCAAGAACGCAAAGCCCGAAAACAAATACAAAAACCCTGTTTCTCACCCAGCAACCCCGCATTCGCCGACCGCAAACACCACATTCACAAATGAATTCCTGCGAACCAACCCGGAAAAATAAAGAAAACGAAACACGAAAACTCCGTTTTTACAATCCGAACAACCATTTTCGAGATGAAAAGCCCGATTAAAACCACTTCCAACCCTCCGAACCCGATTCGCAACCGCCAAAACCCACCAC
>ERZ1026780.925-NODE-925-length-20923-cov-16.493818_pt1 | contig 20923 bp, 18 predicted proteins | sample MGYA00380126_ERZ1026780 | MGnify/ENA primary metagenome ERZ1026780 (study PRJEB33269, sample SAMEA4719762) | human gut metagenome | biome: human-associated habitat; feature: organic feature; material: feces | place: Cameroon | collected 2013-10 ... | reverse complement strand
GAGACAGTACTTTAGGTTCACATGGTAGGGGCGAACATTGTTCGCCCGCGAAGAATCATAAAGAAACTTTTTCTCTTATCGCGCTTTTGAATGACCAAAAGCGCGGCAAAAGTCATCAAAGAGAGCTTTCCCCTCTCTTTGAAATCTCTCCCCGCGTGCACGAGTTAGTCGCAAGAAGTAGTGCGTGGCGAGTGCGTGCGATAAATAACGAAACGAAAGTCGGTAGTTTTATCACTCTCCATAATTGCAACTATATCACGCGTGCGAACATAGCACACGAGGAAGCCGAGCAGATTCGTGCACGCATTGTCTGCACGCCCGCATATATAGGTGTGGCGGGCGTGAATGCGATATGTGCGTAAACGGGATGAAGATATAAGCACTATTGACACCTCATCCGTCAGCCTACGGCTGCCACCTTCTCCCACTGGAGAAGGCTTACCAAACCCATCAGCACAGACTGCCTACACTATTTTGCGCTGTGCCATTTGAAAAGCAATTATCTTTGTTACACGGTATCCTTTTATTTTGAAAAAATTAGCATCTCGCCAGCCTTCTCCAGTGGGAGAAGGTGGAGCGGTTTACCGCGACGGATGAGGTGTTACATGCGTATTGTGCAAAGTAAATTCTATCTCGCTATGTTCGCACTCACACCCGCACCCCAAATTCGACCCGCGAGGTTCGCCGTAGCCTGACATAGCACAGTAGTGAATCCGAGTCGGCGCGTGGGTGTTTCGAACCTGTAGCCGTGGCTAAGCTATAGCAGGACGGTCGGGGCACTTTGTTCGCACCGGTCGCCGCGAGGCGACAGAAAGAGTTTAAAAGAGGGATTGACACATATGCGAAGCATGTGTGTTGGCGTCGCCGAGACGGGGCATCGTGGGTCTGATACATGCGCTGACGGGATGGGAGTTATATCTTCTATATTTGTCTGTTGGCTATACTTGGATTTATGCTGTAGGGGTCGGCGCCTACGACGACCCGTAAAATGCAAAAAGAAAAGTTACTTAAAATAAAAAATAAAAATCAAATCCCGTCGCAAAAAACAAATCCTCCTCTATCACCTGACAGCGGAAAATTTTATGCCATAATAGACAAAATATCATTCAAAAAATCTGCTAATAGTAATATTGACATCGTAAAATAATAATGATAAAATTATATCATGAAAAAGTCTGCTGTGTGCAGATACATTTCGGAGGGAAATATGAAAAAACCAATACGAATATTCGCCTTGATACTGGCGATTTCCATGTGCATGGGCATAGTCGCCTGCGGAAATAAACCGGAAGAGACGACCGGCTCATCTTCCACCTCGGCTACAACCTCGGGAAGCGGCGAAACCACGGGCATCACAAGCGACCCCACAGGCACAACTTCCACGACCGACACTACAAGCAGCGGCACGGTAGATCCTCCGGCTCCCACGCCGATATATAACAAGCTTCTTGCCGAAAAGCACGGCGAATATCTGACAGTCAAATACAATCCCGCATACTGCGAGCTTTCCGTTTCCACAAAAGAGGGAATCGGCGACTCGTATAAAGCGACAGTCACCGTCACAATGAAGGACGGATATAAATTCAAGGGCTTCTCATTCGACAGCGGCATTGCCAACGGCAAAGAAATCGCTTCCATGAAAACCGAATACACCTTTGATGTCGAAAAAGAATGCACGCTTTTTGTCAACTGTGCAATGACATATGCTTATCATCTGAATGGCGGCGCTCATGTCAGCGGCAAGGATACCGTTGAATACGATGCCGATGTAACCTACTACAAGAACCCCAATTCGCTCCCAGAGCGCGGCTATTTCAAGCGCGACGGATATGTTCTTGTCGAATATAACACAAAAGCGGACGGCACAGGCGAGGGCACAAGCCTCGGCTCAAGACCTTATGTCGGCGACAGAGCGAAAATCGACCTCTACTGCATCTGGGCAAAAGAAGCTCCCGCATCCGATTTCGAATACGAAAAATCGGGAAGCGAAATCAAAATAACAGGCTATAAGGGAAGTGAAGAGGGCACTCTCGCCGTTCCCGCGAAGATAGACGGACTCGCCGTCACATCCATCGGCAAGCGCGCGCTCGCCGGCACAAAGGCAGAGACAATCGTTCTTCCCGCAAGCGTAATGGAACTCTGCGAAGAGGCTTTCGCCGATTCCGAAATGTCCACCCTCGTGATAACCGACGCGATAATAAAATTCACGGGCGAAACAACGGGCGGCTGGGGAATGAGCGCCGCGAATACGGTAATCGACGGTTGCGAAAACCTCGCAAATCTGCGTATCAATGCCGTTCTCTACCCGCTCTATGTGACATATATCGAATCCAACATGAAATATGACTATATGCTCTGGGCAAAAGACAGAAAAAAGATAGTCTATGTGGCAGGCTCGAGCGGTCAGTTCGGCTTTGTCGCGGAGGATATGGAAAAGGCACTCGACGATGAATATGTCGTAGTCAACTACGGCACAAACGCCAATATCAGCGGTGCTTTCTGGATGGAATATCTCTCGAAGCTCATGGGAGAGGACGATATCCTTCTCTGGGCACCCGAGGACGGGCAGTATCTTTTCGGAAATAACCGCCTCAACAACAGGCTCTGGCGCTCCATTGAATGTAATTATGATATTTTCAGATATGTCGATATCAGAAATTACACCAATGTTTTCGGCTCGTTTGAGAGTCAGCAGACCGAAAAGGCAAAGAACAGCACCGTCCGCGAATATGACCGCTTCAACGATGCTATAAACAATAACGGCGACCTTTTCAATAACAGAAGCGCAGGCGCCGTAAAGGGCGGCTTTACCTTCAATCAGTTCCCGAGCGAGGAATGCATTGCCTTTATGAATACGCAATTTGACAAAATGGCGGAAAACGGCGTGAAGGTTTATATCTCGTTTGCACCCATGTCAAAAAGCGTGCTCTACGATATAGCTAAAAAGACGCAGGCTGACCTTGATGAATACTCCGGCAATGTCGCAAAGAATTATCACGGCACGGTTATCTCAAATATAGCCGACCATGCCATAGACAGCGGGTATTTTGCCGATTCCGAATGGCATATGACAGATGCCGGCGCACATCTGAGAACGGAAATTCTCATCCGTGAGCTGAAGGCTCAGCTTGAAAAAGAAGCAAAATAAGAGGTACAATATATGTTTCCGGATAGACTCACATTATTTTCTCATCCGGCGATACTGATTATGCTCGCCGTGATGACAGCGATGTTTATACTCGAGTTTGTTTTCAGGAAAAGGTTTTTCATCATAGTAAACGCCGCTTTTGCGGCGTTTACCGTAATACTGGGACTTTATCTTGAAATCTCACTCTCCGAGGTGCTGATACTCGTGCTTATCGCACTTATTCTGCGCCTTATTCTGACACTGCGGAGGGCAAAACATGACATTTAATTCCTTTGAATTTCTTATATTTTTCCCGATATTTCTGCTCTGCTATTTCCTGCTTCCGAAAAAGCTGAAAATGCCCGCCATGCTTGCCCTGAGCTACTGGTTCTATGCCGCATGGAATTTTCGCCTGCTTGCGCTGATAATTTTTACCACGGCAGTCTCGTATTTCTGCGCACTGGCAATGGAAAAAACAGATAAAAAGTCATTGCGCAGGCTATACATAACGCTGACCCTTATCGTCTGTCTCGGCACGCTTTTCTTCTTTAAATATTATAACTTCATGGCGGGCACCGTTTCGGGCATTATGAGCGCGATAAACGGCAAATCATATGATTTCTCGCTGAATCTGATACTTCCCGTCGGAATTTCGTTCTACACCTTCCAGACGCTCTCATATGCGATAGATGTATATCGCGGCGATATAAAAGCGGAGCGCAATTTCTTCTGGTATGCGCTTTTCGTCAGCTTTTTCCCGCAGCTTGTGGCAGGTCCTATCGAGCGGCCGGAAAACCTCTTGCCTCAGCTGAAAAATTTCAACAGATTAAATGCCGAAAATGCCTTTCTCGGTATGCAGAAAATGGCTGTCGGCTTCTTCAAGAAGATAGCTGTCGCCGATATTCTGGCGGGTTATGTCAACTCGGTTTATAACGATATCGGAAAAGCCACGGCGACAGGCATAATCATAGCGACGGTGCTTTTCGCTGTTCAGATATACTGTGATTTCTCGGGATATACCGATATCGCCATAGGCTGTGCGCGGATAATGGGCATCCGCCTCATGCAGAATTTTGATCGCCCATATTCGGCGCGCTCGATAAAGGAATTCTGGGACAGATGGCATATCAGCCTGTCTACATGGTTCCGCGATTATCTCTACATACCGCTGGGCGGCAACAGATGCTCACGCGCAAGGTATTATCTGAATCTTTTCATCGTATTTCTCGTGAGCGGCTTATGGCACGGTGCAAACTGGACCTTTGTAATCTGGGGTGCGCTCCACGGATTTTTCCGCATATTCGGCTCGGCTACAAAAAAGTGGCGCATGGCGCTCTATGCGAAAATGGGCATAAAGAATGATTCGCGCATTTTCGCCGCCATGCAGAGATTTACCACATTCTTTTTTGTCTGCCTTGCGTGGATTTTCTTCCGTGCAAACAGCATTGCCGATGTCGGTGTGGCATTCGGCAAGCTCTTCTCCCCCTCGGCATATTCCTTTGCCGATACCGTTTCCGGCATGGGGCTTACCGCGGCAGGCGCGCTCTATTGCGCCCTTGCGATAGCTGTGCTTATTCTCATGGACAGAGTGATGAGCATGCCGGTTCTCGAAAGCGACGGCTGCACGGCGAAGAAAACAACCGTGCTTTATACCGTCTGGGCAGTTATCGCCGCATGGGTGCTGATACTTTCCGTCGGCGGTGCAAGTACATTCATTTATTTCCAGTTCTGAGGGGGTGCGATATATGAAAAAATCAGTTATCAGATTTATCTGCATATTGCTCCTGCTTCTGCTTCCGCTCTCATGCGCCGCTTCCGTCGGCTTTCTGATAAAACCGCAGTTCACCAAGCTTTTCACAGCGGAGTTATATGACAAGGTGGAGCGGCTGGACAGCATAAAGGAGCCGAAAATCGTCATCGTCAGCGGCAGCAGCGCCGCTTTCGGGCTGGACAGCAAGCTGCTTGAAGAAACACTCGGCATGCCTGTGGTCAATTTCGGGCTTTATGCCTCGATCGGCACAAAGGCGATGATGGATCTTTCACGCAAATCAATACGAAAAGGTGATATCATAGTTCTCGCGCCCGAGATGGACATTCAGCTTCTCTCGCTCTATTTCGGCGCGGATTCGCTCTGGCAGGCGTGTGACGGGCATTTCGGATTGCTCACGCGTCTCTCGCGCGATGATGCTCCAGCCATGCTCGGAGCATACTGGAAATTTGCCGCGTCGAAATTCCGCTACAGCAGAGGAACGCCGCTCGAACCGACGGGTGTATATGCAAAGAGCGCCTTCAACGAATACGGCGATATCGATTATCCCGACCGGAAATACAATGTCATGGCGCAGGGCTATGACCCCGCACATATCATAGATTTCTCGTCGGATATCGTTTCGCAGGATTTCATCGATTATGTAAACGAATATATCGAATATGCGAAAAAGCGCGGTGCGACAGTGTATTTCGGTTTCGCCCCGATGAACATGAGTGCGCTCCGCGAGGGCACGGAGATAGAGGATATCGAGGCTTTTGAAGCTTTTCTCGCGGAAAAGTTCAAAGCACCGCTACTCGGAAGTGCAAACGGATATATATATAATGAAGCATATTTTTACGACAGCAACTTTCATATGAACGAAGCGGGCGTTATTCTGCATACACGCAGGCTCGCGCTCGACCTTGCTGATGTGCTGGGCGGTATCAAGGTTGATATTGCAAAGCCTGATAAGCCGATAAAGCCCGATAAGCCTGACGATCCCGTGAAATATGACGAAAACGAAAAATATTTCGTTTTTGAAGAGAGAGCAGGCAGTACATATATAACAGGCGTGAGCGACGAGGGTAAAAAGCTTAGCTCTCTGCGAACACCGACCGCATATAACGGCAAGCGCGGCATAATTATCGGTGCCGATGCCTTTGCGGATTGCGGCGAGCTCACAGAGCTTTTTGTCACGGATAATGTCTCGTATATATCGGATGGTGCCTTTGTCGGCGCAGGAAAGCTCATGAAAATTCATATTCTCGCGGAAAATCCCGACTCCACAACGGTAAACGGAATGGGAAGCGAGCTCACGGCAGGACTTCCCGCAGGCGCACGGTTCTATGTTCCGAACGCATCTCTGGGAAGCTATGTCGGAAACTACTTCTGGAGCACCTTTGCAGACAGGATAGTGGGAGAATAAAAACAGGTGTTATAGCGCAAGTCGGCAACCGATGGTTGTCGACTTGCTTTGTTTTTTGCAGGAGATAGGTGGGCGACCCCTGTCTCGGCGACGCCGACACACATGCTTCGCATATGTGTCAATTCCCCTACAAGATAAAGCTCAAGCATAGCCAACAAACGAAATAAAAGTTATACATCTAATCCCGTCAGCGCACGCACTTCCCCACATCAGCACCAAAACTTGAACCGCGAGGTTCGCCGTAGCCAAACATGGCACAGCAGCGAATCCGAGTCGGCGCTTAAGCGTTTCGAACCTGTAGCCGTGGTTAAGCTATAGCGGGACGGTTCACTCGCTATGTTCGCACCGGAGGGTGATGGTTGTTTGCAGAGAGCAAAGCGGGAAGATGCAGGGAGGATACATAAGGCAGGAACGACCTTATGTGACTTTTGGTACTTTTCGTCACTGAAAAGTACGATAAAGGAAAAGTATCTTTATGTATCTCGCGGGCGAACAATGTTCGCCCCTACTATCCCAAGCCCAAATTTCACCAACAGACAAAAAAATCAGATACTCCATCCGCTTTTTCTTTTGCAAAATCAGGCGCAAAAGAAAAAGCTATAAAAAAGAAAACGCCGAGAAGAAATTTCGCGCTCTGCGGAGCGCGACCGTCGCCGCCGACGGCTCGCGCAAGCCTTTTCAAAGGCTTGACCTAAACTTTAATTAGCAAGCGAAAATTTTAGTGAGTGGCAAAAATCAAAGAAGAAAGCAGAAAAAGAGAGCAGGATTTATCTCCCGCTCTCAATTGCTTTTCTCTTCCATTCCGGAACCTTTTTCAGTTCCTCATATATAGCAAGGTAGCTATCATGGCGGCTTTTCGGCACAGCGCCCTCCGCCACCGCCGCAAGCACGGCGCAGCCCTCTTCTTTTGTATGGGTACAGCCGCGATATCGGCAATCTCCGAGATATTTTTCAAATTCGGGAAAGGTATACACGAGTTCATCCAGCCCGAAAAAGTTGAAATTTATAAAATCCAGCATGGAAAATCCCGGAGTATCGGCGATAAACATCCGTTTGCCGCCGCAATCACATGAAAAAAGCGTCACTGCGCGTGTAGTATGTCTGCCACGCGCTGTTTTTTCGCTTATTCTGCCCGTTTCAAGTTTCAGCTCGGAAAAAATACTGCTGATAAGCGTCGATTTGCCGACACCGGAAGCACCCGCGAAAGCGAATATTTCATCCTCGCCTCTCGTGCATATATAATCGCGCACAGCGCTCATTCCTTCCCCTTCGGCAGACGATGTCAGCAGAACGGTAAAGCCGCATTTTTCATATGTTCTGCGATATTCCTCCGCTTTTTTTCTGTCTATATCGGCTTTTGTTATAACGATGACGGGCGTTATACCGTTATGCACGGCGATAGCCGTCAGTTTATCTATGCCGAGCAAATCCGGTTCGGGATGCGACGGCGCAAACGCGATAAAAAGCACATCCGTATTTGCAAGCGCGGGGCGTATAAGCAGATTTTTGCGCGGCAATATCTTATCTATGACATAACCCGCATTTTTATTTTCGCCGTCATAAGCTATCACAACCCTGTCGCCCGCCTGCGCCGAGGTTTTCTCATGGCGGAAAACTCCGCGTGCGCGGCAGGAAATTATTTCCTTGCCGCAGAGCACATCATAGAGTCCGCCGAGCCCGCGGATTATTATCCCGCTTATTTCGTTCTTCATATTATAATATACCCGCCGTGTTTTTTGCTGCCTGCATGAGCGCGGTGAATATATTTATTTTCTCATGCGGCATTATCGATAAAAGCATCGCGGGTGCTCTGCCCGATATGAGCATACCGAAAATCATGCCGAGCCCCACGAGAGCCAGAGCCACAAAAATTACGCATACGACCACGACAAGTGCGAAAGACGAGCTTTTCCCTCTCCTCGGTTTGGCACTCGGAAAAGGAATATTCGGCGTTGTCGCCTCCTGTGTATTCGAGTTATTACGCGGTGAGGCGGGGATATTGCCTATGCGCATACCGTCCGAGGTCGGAGCTTTGCGCACCTCGCCTGTTGTCCCGCCGTAGAGAAGCCTCTCGCGTTCCTTGGTCTTGTCTATGACGGTTTCCGAGGTGGGTGTTTTCATTGTCGGGCGGCGCTGAGGGAATATCACCGTCGGATTCTTCTTGAGCTGATTCAGCTGTCTTATCACCTGCGATGCGCTCTGATATCTGTTTTCGGGGTCTTTTTCAAGCATGCAGAGGATAATCTGTTCCAGTCCCTTCGGTATATTCGGATTATACATCGTCGGAGGCTTGGGCATTTCGTTCATGTGCGAAACAAGCACGGATATCGCCGCCTCGCCTACGAAAGGAAGTCTGCCCGTCACCATTTCATACATCATGATGCCAAGCGAATAAAGGTCACTTCTTGCGTCTATTTTGAGTCCGCGCGCCTGCTCGGGGCTTATGTAATAAACGGTGCCTATCGCCTTGTCTATCATCGTGAGCGTTTCCGCTTTCGGAATCTTCGCTATGCCGAAATCCGTCACCTTGACATAGCCGCCCTCTGTGAGCATGATATTCTGCGGCTTGATATCGCGATGGATGATGCCCTTGCTGTGCGCATGACCGAGCGCGGTGAGTATCTGAATGGCAAATTCCACCGTTTCGCTCCATGAAACCATGCCCTTATGGTTCATATATTCGCGCAGGGTGATGCCGTCGATATATTCCATGGCGATGAATTTATGCGGACCCGAAACGGAAACATAATAAATCTTTACTATATTGTCGCTGTCCATCATCGAGATAGCGCGGGATTCATTGATAAAGCGGCGTATCGCCTGCGTATCGTTTTCTATCGTGTCCTTGAGCATTTTTATCGCGACACGCTTGCCCGTCGTTATGTCATATGCCTCGAAAACGACCGCCATGCCGCCGATTCCGATGGTTTTTACTATTTTATATCTGCGGTCAAAAACCTGACCTATGTATTTATTGTATGCGTCTGCTTTCATTTTTAACCTCTCATATAATCCCATCAGAATTTGGCAAGAACGGCTGTGATATTATCGCCGCCGCCCTTTTTGTTTGCAAAGGCTATGAGCTGCTCTGTTTTTCTCGCAAGCTCGCCCTCGGGCGAAACTCTGTCCGCCTTTGTCTGAGTGCAGATTATATTCACAAGGTCACTGTTTTCCGCATAATTTGTCAGTCCGTCACTGCAGAGGAGCAGGTATCCCGTGCCCCATGAACGCAGATTCGCATGGAAAAAGTCTATCTCTATGGAATCGTTTATGCCGATTGCCCTTGTTATCACATTTTTGTGAGGATAATATTTCGCCTCTTCCTCCGTGAGCTTTTTTTCCTTTATCAGGTATTGCACGAAGGAGTGGTCACGCGTAATCTGAAAAGCCTCTCTGCGCGTGACTATATAGGCTCTGCTGTCGCCTATATTTATCGCGTAGAGCACGCCGCCGTATACTATCGCCGCGACAAGAGTAGTGCCCATGCCGGCAAGCTCCTCAAAACGGCTTGACATTTCATACACGGTTCTGTTTGCGGCAGAAGCGGCAAGAGTCATCGTTTTGCGGATGGCGGCACGCGCCTTTTCGGGCTGTTCCTCTATGCAGGGACTGCCGACTATCTTATCGCAAAAGACAGCCATCGCTTTCTGGCTGGCTATTTCTCCCGCCTTATGACCGCCCATTCCGTCGCAGACGGCAAGAAGCACGGCTTCGCCGCCCCATATGCGCATGCATGAGAAGCAGTCCTGATTTATCTGTCTGCGCAGACCAACATCGCTTCTACCAAAAAATACCATAAAAAGCCTTTCCTTTCAAGATATCGGGAATCATTTCTTTGCCGCCTTTGCGCGGAGCTGTCCGCAGGAGGCATCTATATCCGAGCCGAGCTTGCGGCGTATCGTCGCCGTTATGTGCTCGCCCTCCAGTATCGCCGCGAAACGCTCCGCTCCCTCTCTGCTGCTCGGGAGAAGTCCGCGCTCCGTGACATTGTTTACGGGTATGAGATTTACATGGAGCGGCATATCGCCGCAGTAGGTTTTCAGCACACGGGCGAGCTTTTTCGCGCCGCCCTCACTGTCGTTTTTGCCTGCGATGAGCGTATATTCAAAGGAGATGCGCCGTCCTGTTTTAGCAAAATACCTGCCGCAGGCGGAGAGCAGCTCCGCAATGCACCATTTCTTGTTTATCGGCATGAGTGCGCTTCTCGTTTCGTCGTCATATGCATGGAGCGAAACGGAAAGCGTTATCGGAAGCCCCTCATCCGCGAGCTTTTCTATCTTATCCACAATACCACAGGTCGAGAGCGAGATATGGCGATAGCCGATATTCAGTGAATCGGGACTGCCGACAAGCCGCAGAAATTTCAGCACATTGTCATAATTATCGAGCGGCTCGCCGATGCCCATGAGCACGATATTCGATATGCGCTCGCCTGCGTCCTTCTGCGCCATTATGACCTGCATGAGCATTTCCGAGGGGAGAAGCCTGCGCGAGAGTCCGCCGAGCGTGGAGGCGCAGAATTTGCATCCCATGGCGCAGCCCGCCTCGGAGGAGATGCAGATGGTATGCCCGTGCTTATACGACATGAGAACCGATTCTATCTTTTCGCCGTCGTCCGCCGAAAAAAGATACTTCACCGTGCCGTCCGCCGAGACCTGCTTGCGTTCTGTTTTCATTCCGGCAATAAAGGCGCCGTCGGCGATAAGCTTATCTTTAAGCGCCGCAGGGACATTTTTCATTCCGGAATAGTTTTCGCCTTTGTTTATCCAGTCAAAAATCTGCTTGGCGCGGTATTTCGGCTCGCCGAGCGCGACGATATATTCCGAAATCTCGGGGAGCGTCATGCTCGCAAGGTCATATTTTCTTTCTGCCTGTGCCATTTATTTCACCTTTTTCATTTTGGCTATGAAGAAGCCGTCCGTCGTCTCGCACGGAATAAGTTCGAGCATGCCGGCGCACTCCGCGCCGCCCGCGCGGAAAGCGCAAAGCTCAAAATCCGCATTTTCCGAGAGAAAAGCCGAGACTATATTTTTATTCTCCGCGGGATTCAGCGTGCAGGTCGAATAGACGAGAGTGCCGCCCGTTTTCAGGTAGCGCGCGCTCGTCTCGAGAATCTTCTTCTGAAGCGCCGGCAGGCGCTCTATATCCTCGCGGTTTTTATATTTGATATCGGGTTTTTTGGCGATGACGCCGAGCCCCGAGCATGGGACATCGCAGAGTATGCGGTCTGCCGCCGGCATATCCTCACGGTAGACGGAAGCATTGTTTTCGCCTGTTTCGATTATGCCTATGCCGAGCTTCTCCGCCGCTCTATCTATGAGCGAAAGCTTGTTTTTATGCAGGTCAAAGGCAAGGATGCGCCCCTCGTTTTCCATGCCCATGGCTATGCCGAAGCTCTTGCCGCCGGGGCATGCGCACATATCGAGAACTGTTTCGCCCTTTTTCGCGCCGAGTGCCGAAACGGCTATCTGCGAAGCCTCGTCCTGCACGAAGTAAAGCCCGTCAAATTCCGCAAGCTTATCAAGCGGCACATGGTTTGAGAGGCGTATGCCGCACGAAACGCCCTTGCAGGGAACGCACGGAATGCCCGCCGCCGTCAGCCTCTGCACGAGGCCGTCGCGGCTTATTTTCAGCGTATTTGCACGCAGGGTCATCGTCGGATGGCAGAGTGTGCCTGCCGCCGCCTTTTCCGCGCGTGCCTTTCCGTAGGCGTCGCACCAGAGCGAGCATATCCACTCCGGCAGCGAATAGCAGACGGAAAGATATTTTATGTAGTTATCCTCCTTTTTCGGGAGGGAAATATTCTTTCTCTCGCGTATGAAGCTGCGCAGGACAGCGTTGATAAATGCCTCGCTGTTCTTTCTCGCGTAGAAACGGCGGGCGAGCTTCACGCTCTCGTTCACGGCGGCGGACTCGGGGATTTTGTCCATATATTCAAGCTGATATATGCCGAGCTCCAGAATCGTGCGCACATCGCGGTCTATATCGTCCACTCTGCGCTCCGAGAGGCGCGAGATGAAATAATCGAGCGTGATTTCCCTTTCGATAACGCCGTAAAAAAGCGCTGTATAGAGTGCCTTTTCCGCGCCCTCCAGCCCGAGCCGCTCTATGCTGCCCGAAAGCTCTATATTTGAATATTTGCCGCTTCCGCGGTACTTTTGCAGCGAGAGAAACGCCGCTTCTCTTGCGGTCATATGCCGCTCCTTCCGTTGCGGGCGCTCATCCGAGCTTCTGCCCCGCCTCTATTTTTCTGCCTCTTATAAAATCGCCCGCGCTCATTTCCTTTTTGCCCTCGGGTATGAGCCGCAGAAGCTTTATTCTGAAGTCCGCGCAGTTTACATATATCGCGCCGCTCTTTTTCGCGTCGAGAGCGGTGACAAGCCCCGCCTCGCCTTCTGCGGGCAGGTCTGTGAGCTCCGACTCGGTTATCTTCAGCGAGGCACCGCCGAGCAGAGCATATGCCGCAGGCTCCGGCGAGAGCGCACGAATCTTATCGTGCACCTCTTTTGCCGTGGCGGAGAAATCTATCTTCGCGTCCTCTTTTTCTATTTTTGCCGCGTAATTTGAGAGCGCGTCATCCTGCTTTTCCCTTGTCGCTTTCCCCGCAAAAATATCGGGGAGAGTGCTTATCAGCAGGTCGGCGCCCATTTTCGCAAGCGTATCGTGTATCTTGCCGAAGCTATCGTTTTCATCTGGGAAATACGAGCTTTTCGCTATCATATCGCCCGTATCCAGTCCCTCCTCCATATACATGAGGGTGATGCCCAGTTCGCGCTCGCCTGCCATGATGGCGCGCTGTATTGGCGCGGCACCGCGGTATTTAGGGAGCAGTGAGCCGTGGATATTGATACAGCCGAAGCGCGGTGCGTCAAGCACATATTTCGGCAGTATGCGCCCGTATGCCGCGACGATGATTATATCGGGAGCAAGGGCGGCGAGCGTATCGGCGAAATTTTCGGCTTTCAGATTCTGCGGCTGATATACGGGGATGCCGTGCGCCTGCGCCAGCACCTTCACGGGCGGCGGTGTCATGACATGACCGCGGTTTTTCGGCTTATCCTGCCGCGTGACGACGCCGACGATATCGGCGCCGTAGGGCGAAGCTATGAGCGCACCGAGCGCCGCCGAGGCAAACTCGGGCGTACCCATGAAAACTATTCTCATTCGTCATCCTCCGCGTAGTATTCGGCTACCTCTTCGGGAGTCATCATCCTGTCGGCTATATCGGGATAGAGCCTGCCGTCGAGATGGTCTATCTCGTGGCAGAAGCAACGCGCGAGCAGTCCCGTGCCCTCGTATTCGCGCTCGTTTCCCTCTCTGTCCAGCGCGTGAACCTTTACATAAGAGGGGCGCGTGCATATCCCGTTTTTGCCCGGGATGGAGAGACAGCCCTCAAGCCCCGTCTGCGAGCCGGAGGAATATATTATCTCGGGGTTTATCAGTTCTATGACCTCGCCCGGCTCCACCTCTATCACCACGATGCGGCGGAGCACGCCGACCTGCGGAGCGGCAAGACCCACTCCGTCCGCATGGCGCATTGTTTCGAGCATATCGTCGAGTAGCGTGCGCGTGCGTTCCGTTATTTTGTCGAGGGGACGGCTCTTCTTGCGCAGAGTTTCCTCTCCCTCTTTGAGTATATTGAGCAGTGCCATCTTTCTACCTCCGTAAATCAAACGGTGCTTGGATTTATATCTATACCGACAGAGAGCGACTGCGAAGTATATTTGCCGAATTCCTTCATCAGCGTGGCGAAAAGCAGACGCCACCGCCTGTTTTCGCGGAATTTTATCACCATTCTCATGCGGTATTTTTCGTTTATCTTATATATATCGGCTTCAAAGGGACCGAATATCACGCCACGGCAATCGGAAAATTCGCCCGAGCAGAGCGCACGCAGGCGCTCCGAGAGAGCCTGCGCCGTATCGCGCACGCGGTTTTCCTCCGCGCCCGAAACGGAGAGCACCGCCATATCGCAATAGGGCGGAAAGCTCATCGCGCGGCGCATGGCGATATCGTTTTCGTAGAAGGCGATATAATCCTGCTTTGCGGCAAGGCGGATTGTCGGATTGTCGGGATTTGAGGTCTGGATAACAGCCTTGCCGGGAGCGGCGCCTCTGCCCGACCTGCCGACAGCCTGCGTTATCAGCGAAAATGTCCGCTCTCCCGCGCGGAAATCGTCCATGAAGAGCGAATTGTCCGCCGCCACTATGCCAACGAGCGTGACCGAGGGGAAATTATGTCCCTTAGTCACCATCTGCGTGCCGATGAGGATATCCGCCTCGCGATTGCGGAATTTTTCGCATATTTCGTCCTGCGAAAATCTGCCGCGCGTAGTATCGGCATCCATGCGCATGACGCGTGCATGTGGAAAGAGCGTGCAAAGCTCATCCTCTATCTTTTGCGTGCCAAAGCCGCCGAGCGAAAGATGTTCGCTCCCGCACGACGGGCAGACGGACGGCACCTCTCTGCGATATCCGCAGTAGTGGCAGGAGAGATAACCTTTCCCGCCGCGCTTCTTATGATATGTCAGCGAAACGGAGCAATGCGGGCAGAGTACAGCCTCGCCGCAGAGGCGGCAGGACATATAGCTGCTGTAGCCGCGCCTGTTGAGAAAGAGGACAGCCTGCTCGCCTGCGCGGAGCGTTCTCTCAAGCTCGCGGCGCAGATCCTCGCCTATATAGCTCTCGGGAGAAGCTGCCTTTCGCATATCCGAGATGATGACCTCGGGCAGGCGCGCCGTCCCGTAGCGGTTTTTCAGCTCCACGAGGGTGTAGACCCCGCGCTTCGCTTTTTCGTAGCTTTCCACAGAGGGCGTGGCACTGCAAAGCAGCATCAGCGCACCCGATTCGGCACAGCGGTATCTCGCGATATCGCGCGCATGATATTTCGGCGACTGCTCCGACTTATATGTGTGCTCCTGCTCCTCATCTATGATTATTGCGCCGAGCCGCTCGAGCGGAGCGAAAACGGCGCTTCTCGTGCCGAGAACGATATCAACCTCGCCGCGCCTTATCCTGCGGAAAGTATCGAGCCGCTCTCCGCCCGAGAGTCTCGAATGTATAACGGCAAGTCTGCCGCCGAAAACAGCGGCGAATGCCGAAACGGACTGCCATGTCAGCGCTATCTCGGGAACAAGGACTATCGCCGTCTTGCCGTCGTCGATGAGACTGCGGCAGAGCGCAAGCACAACGCTTGTTTTGCCGCTCCCAGTAACTCCGTGCAGAAGCGCCGCGTGGGGCTTGCCGTCCAGAGTCAGCGCATAGAGCAGATTCTTTGCCCGCGCCTGCTCCTCCGAGAGCACAGGCTCACGGTGCGGCGTGGCATCGAGATTTTCATATGGGTTTCTGTAATATTCGCATTTTTCCTCGCGCACGAGCCCTTTTTTGATGAGGGCTTTCACCTGCGCCGAGGTATAGCCGAGTGCCGTCAGCTCCGAAAGCTCAATGCCGTCGCTCTCGGAAACGAGAGAAAATATCTCTTTCTGCGCCGTGGGTGTTCTCGCCGCGAGAAGCTTGCCCGTGTCAGCATCCTCGCAGGCGTATATGACGGAGATATTCGCGCTTGCCGCATCGCGTATAAAAAGCTCCGAGCGGAGCGCTCCCGCCGAGCAGAGCGAGCGGAGAAGCACGGCGCTGTCGGCTCCGAGAGCCTTTTCCGCCTGCTCCGCAGTAACGCCATCGCGGCACGATGCCACATAATCGAGTACAAGGCGCGATTTCGCATTGAGCTCCTCCTCGGGCGCATCTTCGTTTATGAAAAAAAGCTCATCCGAGCGTGAGAGAGCCTCCGCGGGGATTATTCTTTTCACGGCATCGCCCATCGGGCAGACGGTGCGCTCGCAGACGAAACGGCAAAGCGCAAGGAGCGGCTCCGAGAGCCGCAGTTCGTCGCTCATAGCTCCGAGTATCGGCTTGAGATGCTCCATATCCGTTTCGGGGTCAAGCGAGGTGACCACCGCGGCACGCCTGACATTTGCCCTGCCGAAAGGGACGAATACGAGCGAGCCGATTTTCACATCTCCCGCCGACTGCGGCACATAATATGTGTACTCGCTATCCAGATGAAACGGCAGGTCGAGCAGATGCACGCCCGCCGTCCGCAGCTTTTCGCTCATCCCAGAGTCTCTTCGTCGGCTTCTTCCAGCTCTTCCGGCTCTTTGACGACAATCTCGCCGTCATACATTCTGTTCACGGCGTTGCGTACAGCCTTTCTGTCGCGGAGCTCGGGATCTATCAGCGCGGAAAGCGGTTTGTCAGTTTCCTTATTGGCTATCTTCTTTTCAGCCGCTTCACGCTGCTCGATATACTCGTCGGTAACTATCTTTGCCGCCTTTGCCGTAGCCATGACGAGCGCATAGCGGTTCATTTTGCCTTTTGTAAGCTCCTCTATTGAGGGTGTTATCATCGTCTGAGTATTTACCTGCTGTTTTTTCATTTTGATTTATTCCTTTCCTTGCTCTGAAATAAGCGTGTTAATAAAATCGGTATTCCTTGCCGTGCGGAATCTTTCCGCCGCGGCGATGTCAAGCATCTTGCGCACCGTTTCCTCAATGGAATTTTCGCCGTTCACTATAATGTAATCGTAATCGTGCGCGAGCCGCAGTTCTTCATATGCGCGCCCTATTCTTGCCTCTATGACATCGGCGCTCTCCGTGCCTCTGCCGATAAGTCTCGCGCGCAGTGCTTTCATGCTCGGCGGCACCATGAAAACGAGTATCGCTTCGGGCATCCGCTTCTTTATCTGCATGGCGCCGTCCACTTCTATTTCGAGAATAATATCTCTGCCGCCCTCCAGCTCCTCGGCTATATGCGCTTTCGGAGTTCCGTAATATCTGCCGCTTCCGCTGTAGAGCGTATATTCGAGCATTTCACCATCGGCAATCGCTTTTTCAAAGCGCTCATGCGTCCAGAAATGGTAATGCACGCCGTCTACCTCTCCCTCTCTCGGAGCGCGCGTCGTCGCCGAGACGGAAACGGCAAAATCATGCTCCTTTTGCAGAAGCGAAACGACAGTTCCCTTCCCGCAGCCGGAGGGACCCGACACAACAAAAAGAAGTCCTCTCTTCATTCGTCCTCCTCCTCGTCATCCTCCTGCTCGAGCATACCGCCGAGACGGTTTGATATCGTTTCCGGCTGAATAGCCGAGAGTATCACATGGTCGCTGTCCGTAATGATGACGCAACGCGTTCTTCTGCCGCAGGAAACATCTATCACCCTGCCTGCATCGCGCGCATCCTGCACGAGACGCTTTATCGGAGCGGAATCGGGGGAGACGAAAGTCACCACGCGGTGTGCCGCCACCATATTGCCGAAGCCTATGTTTATAAATTTCATATCGCCGCTTTCCTTTCCGCTCTTATTCTATATTCTGAATCTGCTCGCGTATCTTTTCGAGCTCGCTCTTCATTTCTATCACGAGCTTCGCTATGCGCGAATCGTTTGATTTCGAGCCTATCGTATTTGTCTCTCTGTTCATCTCCTGGAGCAGGAAGTCAAGCTTTCTGCCTATCGGCTCGCTGCTGCAGAGGAATGAATCGAACGCTTCAAAATGGGAAGCAAGACGCACAATCTCCTCATCTACGGCGATTTTGTCCGCATATATCGCACATTCCGTCAGCAGGCGGTTTTCATCGAGTGGGATATCTCCCGCCAGTGCGCGTATGCGCTCCGATATGGAAGCGAACTGCGCCGCCTTGTTTTCCTCCGAGATGGGAGCTATCTGCCCGGCGAGCGCCTTGACGCGCTCTTTCTTTGCGGCGATGTCCGCGCGCATATTTTCGCCCTCGCGTTCGCGCTCCGCCGTGAATGCCGCGAGCGCCTCATCCATAACGGGAAGCACTTTCTGCCATTCCGCCTCGGTATCCTCATCCGCCTTTTTGACGGAGAAAACATTCTGATTCTGCGCCACGCGCATCGTGGAAATATCGTCCTTCAGCCCGAAATCGGCGGAAAGCTTTTTCAGCGCGTTTATGTAGCTTTCCGTATAGGCGCGGTCTATCTCTATCTCCACGCCGTCGTTTTCCAGCACATCGACGCCGATAAAGACCTCCACCTTGCCGCGCGATATGCCTTTCGCGAGAATATAAGCCTTTGCCTTTTCCTCGAGAAAGCCGAAAAGCCTCGAGGTTTTCACCGTGCAGTCGAGATAGCGACTGTTCACGCTCTTTATTTCAACAAGAATATCGCGTCCGCCTATCTGCCTTTTTGCCCGCCCGTATGCGGTCATACTTCTGATCATATTCTACCTCTTTAATTATTTTTGCGCATTTTTATATTTTTATAGTCAGTTTAAGGTTAATATATATATTATAATATAAGCAATATTTCTTTGTCAATACCTTTTACTCTTCTTTGCGATGAAAAAGCGACGAAAAAAATCGTGCAGTTCGCGGAAAATTCCAATCTTATTTACAAAGAACCCGCATGTTGTTCATTAAATCGTAAAAAATAAGTGGTAAGATGTATGTGTAAAAAGAAAAAGGCAAGTTTGGAGGTCAGGTTTTATGAGCCTTTGGGAAAATGAAAACAATCAGAATGAAAACGGTGAGCAGAACAATGACGCCATGGAAGCGAACTTCACCGTAAAGGACAGCGGCAACGAAAATGCCGGAGATACGACTGATGAGAAGCCGACCTATGTTTTTGAAAATTTATATAAGAATGAATTCGACCGTGAAAGAGGACGCAAGAAAAAGAAAGGCATGAGAATGAGCGGCGGCGGTATAGCCGCAATAGTTGCTCTCTGCCTCGTGGTATCGATGATTTCCGGTATCGTGACGGGAGCCTTCATCGGAAGAAGGAATACTCCCTCCGATGCGACAACGCCGACAAATTCCGGTTCCACCTCTACGGTGGCACCGAATGAGACAACAAGCGGACACGAAAGCACATCCACAACATCGCCCGTCCCGCTGATACAGCAGGCGGCAAGCTCCGGCAATACGCTCTCTCCCGAAGAGATAGCGGCAACCTGTACGGACAGCGTCGTTGTAGTCGAAGTCGTCACGGTGACGACATATACAATGTGGGGTAAGACCTACGAGCAGGCTACGCGCGGCGCCGGCAGCGGTGTTATCTACACCGAGGATGGCTATGTTATAACAAATTATCATGTTGCAAGCGAAACATGCCGCAGTATCACCGTCACGACAAACGACGGCAAGACATACAATGCGCAGTTTGTAGTCGGCGATAAGGATGCCGATGTAGCGCTCATCAAGCTTGAAAATGCAAGCGGACTCAAGCCCGCAAAGATAGGCAACTCCAAAAATCTCGTGGTCGGCAATTATGTTGCGGCTATAGGTAATCCGCTCGGCTACGGTCTGACATTTACCGACGGTAAGGTCAGCGCCCTCTCGAGAAAAGTTTCCATCGACGGTTCTTCCATGACGCTCATTCAGACGAATGCGGCTGTCAATGAGGGAAATTCCGGCGGCGGTCTCTTCAATGCGGCAGGCGAGCTTGTCGGCATAGTCAATGCCAAGATAAGCGGAGATACCGTTGAGGGATTCGGTTTTGCCATTCCGATAGACACGGTGGTAAAAGAGTTGAACGACCTCATTGAGGTAGGTTATATAAGAGACAGAGCGCGCCTCGGCGTTACGATAAATTCGCTCTATCTCATAGATGAAAAGAGAAATTACAGTATTGTTTATTATATCCAGTCTGTCTCCGCAGGAAGCAGTGCCGAAAAGGCAGGACTTCAGGCAGGCGATATACTCTATATGCTTGACGGCGAATTTACGCCCGCATCTTCCTTTGCATCTGCCCTCTCAAAATATAAAGTGGGCGATACGGTAGAGCTGACGGTGCTTCGTTCAAGCGGCGGCATAACCTCGACAACGGTTTATCAAAAGGACTGCACGGAGGTTAAGGTCAGCGTAACATTCGAGGAATTTAACCCGAATGCCCAAAATTAAGCTATCATTCTTTGACGCGGAAAATAAAAGTTTCTCCTTCCAAAAACAGAGCGGCGAGCAATCGTCGCTCTGTTTTTTGCGGCGGTTGGAGTTATGCGGTGCGTTGTCTTTGTTGTATGCGGCAGTGCCGCGACAGCCACAAAAATGCTTAGAAAATTTTTTTGGCTGTTGACGGGACTTGTTTTTTTACTTTTATTTTAAAGCAACTTTTCTTTTATCGTACTTTTCAATGACGAAAAGTACCAAAAGTCAGCAAGGAGGACTCGCGCCGTCCTCCTTGCGAACCACCGCGGCGTGCACGAGTTAGCCGCGCGAGCCATGCGTGGCAAGTGTGTGCGGCACAGGATAAAGCAAAAATCGGTAGTTTTGCGCTCTCCGCAGCTTCATCTATACCACGCGTGCGAACATATCACACGAAATAGCCGAGCAGATTCGTGCACGCATTGTCTGCACGCCCGCTGAAAGTGCAAGGCGGGGATTAACACATATGCGGAGCATGTGTGTTGGCGTCGCCGAGACGGGGCGTGGGTGGAGTCTGCGCACAGACGGGGCTATCAAAATAACCCTCATCTTGCTATGTTCGCACCCAGACCTGCGCCAAAATATCAACCGCGAGGTTCGCCATAGCCTGACATGGCACAGCAGCGAATCCGAGTCGGCGCTTAAGCGTTTCGAACCTGTAGCCGTGGTTAAGCTATGGTT
>ERZ1026780.920-NODE-920-length-20973-cov-22.414428_pt1 | contig 20973 bp, 23 predicted proteins | sample MGYA00380126_ERZ1026780 | MGnify/ENA primary metagenome ERZ1026780 (study PRJEB33269, sample SAMEA4719762) | human gut metagenome | biome: human-associated habitat; feature: organic feature; material: feces | place: Cameroon | collected 2013-10 ... | reverse complement strand
ATACATTTGCTTAATAGTTAGTCGATCTTGTAATGTCATTTTATTGTTTTTTCTCCAAAAGTATTTTACCATTACAGGGTGGCAACTTTCATTTTACAATGTACACCAGGATAATAATTTTCAATATATATATATATATATATATTGGTATAATACAGTTGTGTTAAGAAAACTTAGAATTTTGTTTGTGATATTTACACTAAGTGTATGCTCAATTGGTATTTTTTTTGCTTCTATAAGAAACAATCAGAATGACGAAAAGCATGCACCTTTATCGCAAGAAGTTTCGCCAGCATTGTTTCAAGAACATAAAAATATTAATGATGAAGATAACTTTGAAGATAGAATATTCCTTGAAAAGAAAAAGGTTATTGACATAAAATATGACCAAGTATTGGGTTCAGATCACAATTATATTTATAAAACAAATCAAAAGTCAACAACAGAAAAAGGACACCCTGTATTTGTTATATTGTTATGTATATTTTCGGTTTTAATGACTATATATATTATAAACCTAAAACGTTTGAGAAGGAAGTAAATGAAAATAAAAATATGTATTGTTGAAAAGTTAACTACCACAATAACATGTGACGATAATAATCAGATTCTAGACGTATTAAAAATATTATTGGAAAAAGATGTTATCGGAAGGTTCGAAAATAATGTTATTTCAGAACGGATGAAAAGAAAATTTAGTGTGCTAAAAACTTTCAATGAGTGTGGAATACAAACAGGAGATACATTATATGTCAGTACAAAGAATAGTGAATTTAAATAGCATTAATGCAAAGAACAAATTTGATTTTGATTATCTAATTTCTAAAAATAAAAATTTAGTTGATACAAAATATAAAGTCGATAACAATTCTATAATTTTCATATTTGATGCAAAAGAGGAACAGTTGTTGGACAGAACATCGTTGACAGTCTATGAAAAACTGATAGTGCTACTAAATGCATTGGACTTGTATGAATTGAATAACTATATTGATTTTTCGTTGTCGCCAAGTAATTTAGTTTTTCAAGAAAAATTAAATGTCTCAATCTTGCAAAGAGATATTAATTATGGACAAGGCAACAATTTTTTGATTAAGTGGAAATCGTTATTAGGTGCATTACTTATTAATGATTGTGAGTATCAAGCGTTAGTTGATGGTGGTTTTAGTGTCCTAAAAAGTAATGGTTTAACAAATAAATTTGTTGAGCTAGAAGATATTGATAAAATTAGAATAATATTAGAGCAAGAAATTAAACTACAAAAGCAACATTTTGAAAATGATTGTGTGATTCTTAGCAAAAAGAAAAATAAGATTAATAGTTTAATAAAAATTATACTATCTGTACTATTAGTTGCATCTGTATTATCTACAAGTTTTGTTATTTATAAATTAAATAAATATCAAACGATAAATGAATTACAAACATCTTACATTCAAAATGAATATAGTCATGTAATTGATTTATCAAAAAAGATTAATATTAATAAAATGAGTAAAAATGATAAATTTATCATTGCATTTAGTTATGTAAAATTAGAATCTCTTCCAGAAGATATATCTAATAAGATTTTAAATAATATTAATATCAACAGTAATGATAATTTCCTAAATTACTGGGTTTATTTAGCACAAGATAATTTTAGTGGTGCCAATAACCAAGCCATGATACTAAATGATCAAAATCTACTTGTTTATTCGTATTTAAAAGAGATTGAATTCGTTAATAATAGCGATGACTATTCTAGTGATGAGAAGCAAAGTAAAATAAAAGACTTAGAAGGTAAAATTAAGGATTCTGGATTTGATATGAAGGGGCAAAATGATAATACTAAATTACCATGACGATAAAGTATATGAATATACAATTAGAGAAAAACAAAATATCGTTATCAATGGCGTAGAATTCTGTATTATCGAAAATCGATGTTATTATTATAAGCTTGATGGTACCATAAAAGAAGTTAAAAGAAATGAATTTTTAAAATTGGAAAATGAATATTACTTGTTGTATGATGAGGTGTATTATCAATACAAACACAATAGAAAAATAGTTTTTTCTCCAATTGGGGATGTTAAAACACAGCTATACTTTGAAATAGATAATAAAGAATTATTAAATCCATACGGATGTGTTTTATATATTAATGGTAAATCGTTTAACGATAATCTTTTAGCGATTAATGATGGAGATGTAATAGTTGCAAATGATCTAGTATTTAGTGTGTTTGGTAATTTTATTACTTTTTTAGGAAATAAAGTTGAAACGTCTTTTGATTTTATAAAAGCTGTAGAAAAATTCAATACAGAGTATCAAAAGAGCCCGCGAATGTTTAAACAATTTGAATCGTGTCAGGTTGATATCAATACTCCTAGTAGTTCTGAGAAAATGAACAAAAACACAATTGCCAAAATAATTATACCTGCGTTAATATCAATACTTACTACAATTTTAATGGCAATATTCACTAGAAGAGGTTTATTTGTACTAGTAGGTATAATTGCCACTCTTTGTTCTCTAACTTATTCAATTAGTACCTTTTTACAAGAAAAGAAACAAATAGCCGAAGATAACGCAAAAAGAAGAAATGACTATATAAAATACCTATCATCATTGTCTAAAAAACTAAAAAAACTATATGACAACGAGAAGGAAGTATATAATTATAACTATCCTTCTCTAAAAGAGATATCAGAAATGATTGAAGCTCAAAGTTCGCGAATTTATGAGCGTGATTATTTAGACGATGATTTTTTGACCGTTTCTATGGGATATACCAATCAAATACCTCACTACAAATTAAAAGAAGTAAATTTTGATATTGGCAATGATGATGAATTGAATACTTTTGCACAAGAACTATATAACGAATATAGAACTATAAAAGACATAAAATATCATATAGAACTTGCAAAAAATCATGTTGGTTTAATTGGTGATACAGATTTGGCTCATGCCGAAATTAAGAGAATTATTTTGGAATTATGTCTATTCCAATCATACCACGACCTAAATATAATATTATTATATCATCCTCAATATGCAAGAGAATTCACGTTTGCCAATTGGTTGAAGCATTGCCGATTTGAAGATTTAAATGTTACAACTAACATTAGTACAGATAGCATAAAAGAGCAAGTTTTAGGTAGTTTTTACCAAATATTAAAACAACGACAAAGGGAATTGTTAGAAAACAAAAAAGATACAACGTTTAGACCTCACTATCTATTTTATATCGATGACTACAATTTAATTGTGAATCACCCGATCATGGAGTTTTTGCAATCTGATTTGGATTTGGGTATTACAATTATTGTTAGAGTAAATCAATATGCGGATTTAAGTAGTAATATTAAAACCGTGTTTATGTTGAAGGACGACTATAATATTGATTTATTGATGGAAGGTGGTATTGAACAACAGCGGCGATTAAAAAAAGATAAATCTCTTAACCGTGTAGATTATGATGGTCTGGCTAGGTCCTTGGCTTCATTTGACCATAAATTAACTTTAGCAAGCTCTATACCAGAAACAGTAACTTTTTTGGAAATGTATAATGTAGATAACGTATCAGATTTAAACATAAAACAAAGATGGGATAGAGCAAATATTCACAAAAGCATTAGTGTTCCGTTAGGTTTACGAGGGCCAAATGATATAGTTAATTTAAACTTACATGAGAAGGCGCATGGACCGCACGGTTTAGTTGCCGGTACAACTGGTAGTGGTAAGAGTGAAATTATCCAAGCTTACATCTTAAGTTTAGTTGTAAATTTTTCGCCGTATGAAGTTGGTTTCCTATTGATTGACTTTAAAGGTGGTGGAATGGCTAACCTATTTAAGGATTTGCCGCATTTAATAGGTACAATAACTAACTTAGATGGTGCTGAAAGTATGAGAGCCCTTGCTAGCATTAAGTCAGAACTAAGTAAAAGACAAAGAATTTTTAATAAATACAATGTCAATAATATTAATTTATATAATAAATTGTTTAAAGCGGGCAAAGCAAAAGAACCCTTACCACATCTATTTATTATTAGTGATGAGTTCGCTGAGTTAAAGAAAGAACAACCCGACTTTATGGACGAGTTGATTAGTGTTGCTCGTATTGGTCGTACTTTGGGAGTACATTTAATATTAGCTACACAAAAACCTAGTGGTGTCGTAAATGATCAAATTTGGTCCAACTCTAAATTTAAGTTGGCATTAAAAGTGCAAAACGAGAGCGATAGTAAGGAAATTATCAAAACACCTGATGCAGCATTCATAACCCAAACTGGACGTGCATATTTACAAGTAGGGAATAATGAAATTTATGAACTGTTCCAGTCTGCTTGGAGTGGAGCCCCTTATCTTCCGGAGCAAGATGAAGGCGATCTTGTTGATAAGAATGTTTATGTTATTAATAAATTGGGTCAAGAAGAATTATTGAACGATCAAGATGAAGAAATAGAAGATGATGCACAAATACCAACTCAGTTAGATGCTGTGATTGAAGAGGTTAAGTGGGTGCATGACAATAGTGATTTTGTGGAAGTTGAGAAAGCATGGAAACCGAGTCTAGAACCATTAATCGTTAATCCAAATATAGTAGATTATGATGTGATTGATCTATCTACTATTAACGATATAGATCTTAGATGTTCGGTTGGACTTGTAGATATTCCTGATCAACAAGATCAACGTAACTATATTATTGATTTTAATGAAGGTTCCAATTTTATGTTGTTTGGTTCATCAGGATATGGAAAGTCATTCGGGTTAATGAGTTGCGTTTGCGACTTGGCCATTAAAAACAATCCAGAATTAGTTAATTTCTATGTTATCGATTTAGGGAATTCGGGTTTAATAGGATTAAAAAATTTAGTTCACGTTGCAGATTATATAGGATTTGATAGTTTAGATAAGATTCCAAAACTAATAAACCGAGTAAATAGATTAATGGAAGAAAGAAAACAATTATTGTCAGATGCAAGTGCTCAAAATATTGGTGTCTATGAGGAGGTTTTAGATAATAAATTAGAAAGAGTATTTATTGTTTTGGATAACTTCGATGCAGTAAAAGAAACTAACGAAGATTTAATTAAGTTTATAGAAATTGTATCATTGAATGGTCCGAGTTTAGGTATCCACCTAATGATTAGTGCAACACGAAGTAGTGTTGTTAAGATGGCGATTTTAAACAACTTTAAGCATAAGATTTGCCTATTCACTAATGATGTTAGTGATATGAATATGGCTGTTGGTAGAACTACATATCCATTAAATGGAAATATTAAAGGTAGAGGATTGGTAAAACTAAATGATACATATCAGCTACAATTATACAGTATTTGCAATTTCAATAACCTCGGTGAATTTAATGCAACTGTAAAAGGTTTATTTGATGATATTGGTGATGCATTTACTGGCAAACTACCAAAACCAATTCCAGTAATTCCAGATAAATTTGGATTAAATGATCTTAAAGAGTTTGATTATCAAGATATAAATGTAAAAGAAAATATCATAGGTTTAAGCGTAAGTGATGTCATGCAAATAGGAATGAAATTTATTCCGCCTCTCCTAGCAATCGCTGGACATTCACAAAGCGGTAAGAGTAATTTGATGAAGAATTTGATTGCACAAGTAAACTATAAACCATATGTTATTGATTCCAAGAATCTAGGATTTATCAAATTTAAAGATGATGTCAATGTTATGTATGTTAATGATCAACAAGGATTTAGTAATTTTGTAGATAATATAACAAAGTTAGTCGAGAAAAGAAGAACACAAGCAAATGAATTGATTGCCGAAGGGAAAATAGACTCCCTTACAAATTATTACAATTCTTTAGAAGAAAGAATAGTATTTATAGATGACATAGATGATTTTGTAAATCAATATAAAGATATAACTAAATTAGTACCTATATTTGAAGAAGGTACTGAAGTGGGTGTTAAATTTGTTTTTGGTATCAATGGTACTGAAAGCCGTGCTATATGTAAACCAGATGACGATTTGATAAGAATGATTAAAAATGTCAACAATATGATTGTTGTTGGTAAATTATCAACATACAATCCGTTAATGATTCAAAATAAATTGTTCCCTAAAACAGGATACGGAATCGTTGCAATTAATGGAAGCATGATAGCGGTAAGAATTCCATATTATGAAAGTCGAAAGGAGTAGAATGAGTGTAAATAATGAAGCAAATGAGAGTCAACTACGAGGTGAAATTGCAAGCAAAGAACGATCAATTGATGTAGCTAACAATGACTTGGCATCAATCAATGCTAAGATAGATATTCTAGTACAAAACAAAAAACAATTGTCGGACCTTAAATGCAATTATAGAAGTGAGATGCAATATAAATTTTATACAACATTTAATTTTGATGAAAATGGCGGTCCAGATTTCCCCAACGTTTGGGCTGGGAATTTAAAAAATTTATTTGAAATAAATGACTTAGAAGGATTTAAAGTAAATAAAACTCAATTTCTTAATGCAATAGATGCATTAATTGAAGATATAGATGATCAGATTATAAGATTGAGAAATGAAAAGAGAGATAAACAAGGATTTATCGCTAACTTACGAGATAGTATTTATAATTTGGGAGAAGAATTAGATAAATTGATGAGATAGGAGAAACAATGAAAAAAGAAGATATTTTGACAGTAGGTACTACAGTATATCTAGGTGGTAATGTAAAACAAGTAATGATTATAGGTCGTTCAGTATTGACTGAAATAGACAATAAGAAAACATATTTTGATTATGCTGGTTGTCTATTTCCAGAAGGGCTAGTTGATGACCAACTTGTGTATTTCAATCATGAGGATATTACTAAGGTAATACATAAGGGTGAGGTTGTAGAAGGCGAAGAATTGTTACAAGACTTGATTATGGAAGCTAGTCAGGAAAATGATGCTTTTAAGTTAAAAATCGATAGAAATAATGAAGGAGAATGGTAATGAGTCAAGAAACTACAGAAACAAAATCGCCGGAAGAAATTTATAAAGAAAAAGTTTCCTCAAAAGTTAGTATTTATACAGAAGACCTAGAAGTTTTTATTGACGATTTGCTTACTTTGAAACAAAAAACTGAGGAGTATAATAAATATATACCTCCTCATGAGATTAGAAAAACAAAGTCTAGTTTTGTAGATGATTTGTATTGTGTTGAAGCTAATTGTTTTAGTAAATTAAATAATGTATTTGCTTCGGTAGTTGATATTATAGACAAAGATCGTACAGAATTAATACCCTCTATCGTTGATAAAGCTAAACAATTGGATAAACAAACTGCAAAAATTTTTAACGACAAGTTAAAATAGGCACATAAGAAAGGAGTAATTGTGAAAAAATTTGTGAAAAATATAGTTACAGTAATTATGATAATTTTTGTGATTATAGCATCACTTCTATTTGGTTATGTAGCTGGTAAAAAGAACAGTAATACTAAAGAGTATAGTAATAATATTAAGGTAGCAATAGTTAATAATGACCAGGGCGCCTCTGTTTCAGATAAAACGGTTTATTATGGTAGAGAATTCCTAAAAACTATTGACGAAAAAGGTTATGAATTTACAACATTAAGTAATGCAAAAAACGGTTTGAATAAAGGTGATTATACAGGATATATAGTTATTCCAGAAAACTTTTCGCGAGATGTTACTACTCTATCATCAACTAAAAATAAGACAATATTAATATATGATATTGAGCAAAATAATCCAAAAGTAATACACGGCAGTTTAGAAAAAATCAATGAAGTTATAAACTTATTGGACCGTAGTGTTACTGGAATGCATGTGAATGACGTACTATCAAATGTTAATAGTGCTCAAAATAGCGCTACTAATATTATTGATAGTTTGAATGCAAACACTATAGCCATAAACGGCATTAGTCCGACTAATTGGTTTAAACCTCTGAGCTTAGTTCAAGCTCAAGCATTCAGCGCTAGTGATAAGAATATTAGAGCAAGTTTAAATAGTCTTGGTTTAATTGAAGGCAGTTTGAATGATCAATTAATAAACGACTTCTCGAATAATAACAAGGCTTATGACAAATTGCAGCTTGGTTATGATAAATTAGTTAATTTGATTGACCAATCTAAATATTTTGTCTATGAGATTCAATCGTTAAATCTAATTGACGATTATATTTTAAAAGCTGAAGATGGCACAGCTATTCGTATTTATGTGGCTAAAGATTCCCCATCTATTTATGTTGGTGTTAACCAACAACAATTGTTAGCTTACAAAGATGAGAATAATAAATACTTAATTCAAGGCATTGATCAACAAGAAAAACAATTTGTAGGTATTGACATCAATCAAATCAACAGTCAACTTCACCAATTGATCCAAAAAAGCAACAAGATCACCTTGGAAATATATGGAAGCACATTCAACATTTATGGTCATCAACCAAAAATAATAGAAATTAATGGTAAGATTACGATAACAAATTGTAATAAAGTGGAAGTTAATGGTCAGGTTTATTATCCGAATAATAATAATGTCTTTGAAGTCCAGTTCACTAACAACGATAAAATAAAAAATGCTTACTTATTGTCTTCAGTAGAAATTTTAGATTTACTAAAACATGAATGTGCTAATAACCCTAGCATTGCTTTGAATGATGCTATTGCAAAAATTGAAGCGAATAAAACACCATTGCTATCTAGTAATTTTGATACTATTGAGAAATATCCAACGGTTAGAGAGTTTATAAATAACGTTAAGAACGATTCCATTATTCGAGGAGTAATTCAAAATGTTGATAATCAAGCAGGAATAAATTATAATCAAGATATTTCTAGAAAAATGGAAATCATTACTAGCGTCCCTCAAAGAGTTCAAGATACACTGCACACATCTAACAACATTGTTATTGATGAGAAAACGGCTATCAATATGAATATTATTAGTGAACATTTATCTATTACTAAAGATAATTTTGATCAATTTGGTCAAAACGTAATTAACACTATCAATTATAGTTCTCTAACTAATTCAAAACAAGATATTTCAGTTGCAGTTGATGCTTATATGAAAGATTGTCAACAACAAATAAAGGGTAATGACGACATATTGAAACTAAACATGGATCTAATTCAGGAGTATGAACGAAATTTATCTGATGCAGCAAATAGTAATGTTGAAGAATCTAAGCAATTAATATCTCAAAATAATGAAAATAGCATTTCGCTATTAAAAGGTTTAGGAGATAGTTTAAATTACCTTAAAGTGGGTAACATAATCGACCCTAAAGCCATAGAATTTATTGTGTCAAGTGTAGATAGTAACGTAGCAAACGATAAAACAAATAAAGAAGTAGTAGAGGAAAAGAGCAACTACACAATAATTTATGTTATTGGGAGTGTATTGTTGGTATGTGCCACTGGTGGACTAGTTTATGTAATATATAATCAAAACAAATCATTGAAAGGGGGTGATTAGGATGATTAAAGTTGATATAGATAATTTACTTGTAAATAAAAGCGATTTAGATTCAGCTAAATGTGATTTTGACGACTTAGTTAATAAAATGCAATCTATTATCGACAGTATCCCAGAAAACTGGGAAGGTCAAGCTGCTCAAGCTTACGGTGAACAATTCTCACAAGTAAGAGCAGGCGCTTTAACTCAAATTGCAGAATTATTAGAAAATATTTCCACACAAATTCAACAAGTTTGTGATAATGCACAGGATTTTGATGCTCAAATCGCAAATCAATTACAATAATGTGTTAAGGGTTAGAAACCCTTAATATATTTTTTATTATTAGGAGTTTAAAATGAGTGTAGAAAAGTTAGATTTTACAGACTTAGCTAACTTATCGATAATTATTAATAATTTTAGAACATTGATTAACCCAGCACTTGAGGAATATAAACTTATTATCGATACTGTTAGAGGAATGAATGGACAAGGAAAAATTAAAGATAATTTAGTTAGTTATTTTGATGAAATTCATGGATTTATACTAGATTCCCTAAACCTAGGACTTTCGTCTTACTCTTCAATTTCAGATTTATATGCTTTAGAATACGATAATTATGACCCTGGAAAAAAATTACAATTTACACAAGAAGGCTTAAGTAATGTTGTTACTAAAATGGAGAATTTAAAAACAATATCAAGTGATTATGCATCGCAAATGAGTTCTCATTATAATAACATCAGTGATCTAATCACAGTTTCTTTTCCATCCATTGATGCTGTGACCGATTCGTTAACTACAATGCAAAATAAAATCAACACATTCAAGTCAGACTGTGAAGGTTTTAGTGTACAATATCAAAGTCAAATTGATAGCTTAAAATCGCATTTTGATCACTTAATTAATTTTATAAATGAAGCACAAAAAATAACAATTAGCGCATATAACACAGGTGATATAGGACGATTACCATCATTTAAAGATTTATATAATAATTGTTCAAATTTAATTAATTTTTTGAATGACAATCAAGAACAGATTAGTGAAGCGGCCACACATATTCAGGCTTATGTTGAAATGCTTCAAGCCCAAGAAGAAGCTAAGAGATTGGACAAGAGTTTTTGGTCTTTGTTCATCGAACTTGGTGCTGTTATTGTGGGAGCAGCGTTAACATGTATTAGTGGTGGAGCATTTCTTTTGATAGCAGGAACGTATATTGCCGGAGCAACATTTATTGCTTCTAGGGTATGTAAGATTGGTAACGTTGTGAGTGACGCAATGGAACAGAAGTCAACAGTTCGTCTTAGAAGTATGAATGATTTTTCAACTGCATACAATCCAATTAGAGATAATTACTTTGACGGTGACCAAGAAAGATATAATAAATACAAAACTGAAGTCAATGCAATAGACAAATTCTCAAAAGAAGCTGTTAATGCCCTTGCCTTAGTAAACTCACTTTCTGGAGTAACGAGTATAATTAGAAGTTTTGAAAAGCAAATTGTACCTACGGCAAAAGCAGCCTTCAAAATCAATACAAAAGCCACTTTCAAAAGTCAACTAAGAGCAAGTAAAAACGTGGTAGTAGATATGGCAAAAAAACAATATAAATCAGGTATGTTTGTCTATGATGGTATATACTTGTTAGATGAAGAAATTATCCCGAGAGTCTATAATCCTATTAATGATTTATATGTAGAAGCTTTAATGAGCAAAGAAGAAATATATAGAAGACAAGGATACACTGTAGAGCAAATTGCTCAAAAGGTGGCTTTGGATGAATCTCAGGCAGAACTAATAAAATCTATAGGATCTATTCCTAGCATTTCTCGAAAGATTAAAAAAATCAACAAATGTATTCACGGTAATATTCGAGGTAGGGATTTAGTGACGCGTTCTTATGATTATGGTTCTAAAAGATTTAAAGATGTAAGAAATTTATTAAAAGGCAAGATTGAAGACGGTAGTATGAATATAACAAAAAACTATGGGAAATATTTTATAAAATAGATATATGTTAGATGATAATTTTATAGATTTAATTAGTGATTACGGGTTACCGTTGTCGCAAGCACCGTTTATGTTAGAAAAAATTGATGCCACCGTTAAATATATAGATTCTACTACCAAGATCGATTCAATTATACATTTTGGATACAATCAGTACAGAAAAGAAGTAAAGAAAGCTCACGATAGAATTTTCTTTTACGCAGTTCCGTTACTGCTATTAGGAGGTGTCATAACTTATTTTCTTACTATGGCTAATGATTATGTCACTTCTGCATTTGGGCTAATAGCTTGTGTTGGATTTTTTATAGGCGGGCCATGTATTATAGTATTATTAAAAATGGGTTATGACTTATATTTACGTTTTAAATATGCAAGCAAAATAAAAATGTATTTAAATTACTTAGACTATAAGAATAATCTAGAAAAAAGAGGTGTAAATAATTTTGATTATTATTTAGCTGGAGAACTAGGATTAGGCCCTAAAGTCAACAAAGCCTATGGTTTTCGTTTTAGAAAAACGAAGAGAAAAACATTACGCCAATTAATTGATGAATTGCCAGTAGAAAAATATGGTGACGCCCCTAAAGAGGGTATGTATAGAAACATTGCAATACATAGATTTATTAATCACATTTTCACAATCGTTTTCCTTTTGTTGACATTCAGATTTCTCTGGTTAAACGATGGAAAAAATTATTCTTTCTTTGAAGTCTTCTCTCAATTGGGACAATGTCTTAAGCATAATTGGTGGGTGCTAGTTGTTGCTATCATCTTGTTATTTGTCAGAGCAAGAAATACAATACCTATATTAGATAGAGAACAACAAATTCAAGATGCACTACAAGACTATCTAAAATTGCACGATCAAGAAGTACAAAAAATTATAGATAATATAAGTGCAACAGACAGTGTAGACTTGGTATAAATTAATGAAAATCATTGAAAGGGGGTGATTAGGATGATTAAAGTTGATATAGATAATTTACTTGTAAATAAAAGCGATTTAGATTCAGCTAAATGTGATTTTGACGACTTAGTTAATAAAATGCAATCTATTATCGACAGTATCCCAGAAAACTGGGAAGGTCAAGCTGCTCAAGCTTACGGTGAACAATTCTCACAAGTAAGAGCAGGTGCTTTAACTCAAATTGCAGAATTATTAGAAAATATTTCTACACAAATTCAACAAGTTAGTGATAATGCACAAGATTTTGATGCTCAAATCGCAAATCAATTACAATAATATGTTAAGGGTTAAAACACTTAGTTAAAAATGTCTCGCTTTTTAGCGGGACATTTTTTAGCTCAGTGCTCTAAAGTGTTGACTTTTTAATACTAATCTAAATTTAAAGCATCTATTCTAAGTTTTTCTACTTTTTGATAATAACCAAACATTTTAGTTAAAGTATTAATGTCTTCTTGTTCTAAACAATCTAGATAAGTAGTTCGATCACTATTTTTAATTACTAATGGATAATCATTTTGTTTTAATAAAAAATAATTAATTAATAATCTTCCTGTGCGACCATTTCCGTCGTTAAAGGGATGAATTTTTTCAAAATTTAAATGGAAGTAACTAAGATCTTCCAATGTTAGTTTTGATTTTTGATTAATATCAAAAATCAAATCTTCCATTTGATTATGAATTTTATGTGGAGCTGGCGGAATGTGTGATGAACCACGAATAATGACTTGAGTAGAACGATAGTAACCACCAGGCATGATTCCATCAAGAATTATTTCATTTAAATCTTTAATTAAATCACTATTAAATGGTTTATCTTCTTTAATATATTTAAATAAATAATCCATTGCTTTTTTGTGATTAATGGCTTCCAATATTTCTCGGGGCTTAACATTATATAAATTAATTCCTAAATCAATATCAAATAAGATTGATAATGTTTGACCAATAGATAATGAGCTTCCTTCAATCGCATTAGATTCTCTAGTTAATCTAACGACGAAATCTTGATAGTAATCTTCATTGTTTTGGATAAAATCAATAATATCTTTTTTCATTCCACCTCCTTAATCATATGATTTTCTAAGTATTATAATGTTATATTAGGTTTATCGATTTTAGTATAACTTATACCAACAGAATCTAACATCTTTTTACTAGCCTGTTCACTAGTAGAATTAAATCCTCGATCTTCTAAATAATAAATATGTTTAATTTGTGATTGAATGATTGCTTTACAGCATTCATTACAAGGAAATAATGTTACATACATATAACAATCACTAATATCTTGTTTAGCATTTAAAATAGCATTTAGTTCAGCATGACAAACATAAGGACATTTTGCAAATGCGCCTTAATTAAATCAATCATATCAATCTCCATTTGTGTTATTTTTAATGTTTTCTTTTGCATTATGCCTCCAGTATAATAAATTTTTAATCTTATTATACCGAAAAGACATAATCGCTTTGACTAACATATAAGATGATATCACATTTACACGACACATATTGCAAAAAATACTTGACATATATATATATATGATAGAATAAGTGTGAAAAGGAGGTAACATGAAAATAATTTGTGTTGACAAAATTAACTCACTAGATTTATCATATGATTTATTGTATGCTGCAGGTTGCACTTGCTCTTGTACTTGTACTTGTACGTGTTCTACTTGTGTATAATATTGAATTAAGAACAAAGGTTTTCCTTTGTTCTTAACTAAATTGGGGAGGACTAGTGATTTCATTTTCTAACATAACCACGAAAGAGAAGTTCTTAGATATAGAAAATACATTCGTAGAAATTAATAAAAATGACAAAGTCGCTATAATGGGGAAGAACGGTAGCGGAAAAACATCATTAATAAATGCTATTATGGGATCTATAAACACTTTTAATGACATAGTTTTGGATATTCCGGTATCAGAAATTGGCTATCAAATGCAGAAAACATCATTAATAGGAGAGTTGACAGTAAAAGAATATATTTATCTTGTGTCTGACGAAGATAACTCGAAAAATTTTATAAATGATTCCACATTAAAAGCAATTTATAACAAAAAAATAAAAGTACTTAGCGGTGGAGAAAAACAATATCTAATTTTGTTTTTAACTACTCTGTTTGATCGAGAAATATATTTTTTTGACGAACTCACAACAGGACTTGATGCAGAAAAAAGGCGTATTGTATTAGATGATTTGATTGGTAAAAATATAGAAACTTTTTGTTTGGTTACTCATTATGCAAAAGAGGCGATAAAGTGCTGTAATAAAATAATCTTGATGGATAATGGAAAAATTATTCTATATGGATATATTGATAAGCTGCTCACACAAAAAAAAATGAATTACAAAATACAAAGACAAAACGAAACAAACTACTACTCTACATTAGAAGCAGCCAAAAAGGATGCTAGCGATTGTGACTTAATAGAGAAGTGTGACTTGAAAGATTTGTTGGTTAGGTTTGGTGGATATGAGGAATTATAATAAACTATTTAAATATTTCATTATATGTTTGAAGCTACAATGCCGACAATATATTGCAATATTTTTTTCACTATTTTTTCCTATAATTTTAACAATTGTATTTGTGAGTGGCTTGGGACGAACATTAAACACAGAAGGTTTTAATTTTATAGATAAATACTTCTTTGTGGCAGTAACTTTATCTATTGTTGCCAGCACAACATTATCGATTCCCTTGTCATTTAGCTTTGATCTTAAACTCGGATACTTGAAGCAGCTAAAACTCTTAAATGTTAATCCTATAGTATTCAAATTTATAGATGTTGTTGTGTCCATACTTATGATTTATGCCCAAATATTAATACTTTTATCTTTTTCATACGTCGTATATGGTTTAAAAATTGTATCTATACAAAACGTTACATTGTTTTTAATGTTATTGCTTCCTGGGATTATTAGTATTTCTTTTTTGGGAACAGCGATTGCACTACTGCTAAAAAAACCCGAGAGTTATATGCCTATCGGAATGACATTTATGATGTTGCTTTTAGCTCTTAGTGGGTGTCTAGGGTTCGATCCCGCTACTATAAATAACAGCATCTCAAATATCTACAAATACCTACCAAGTTACTACTTAGCCAACCCCATGTATAATGTTTGGAACGGCTTAGATTTTCCACTTAAAAGTTATTTTTTAAGTTGTTCTATTTTTTTAGTGTTAGGAGTTATGGTTTTTGGATTAACAGCTTTAATAAACAAAAAAAGGAGAAATTAATATGGATAATATGAAAACAAAACTTATAATGCTAGCCACAAGCATCTTTTTGGGGAGTGGATTGACATATTTGGTGTTTTATTTTCCTATAAGCAGCTTAATAAAAAGTAAATTTATAGGACAATCTACTTTATTAGGAATCCCGTTTTTTGAAGGAACAATTGTTGATGGAACATATTTACCGAAGGTTAATAATTTTAACATCATACTTGTAAGTATATGTGTTTCGTTGTTAATATACTTGACACTAAACATTGTTTTTAAACTTATTAGAGGTAAAAGTGAAAAATAAAGGTTTTTTAAATAGAATGTCAAGTAATATAATAAATAAACATTACAGTGATAATCAAGCAAAATTATGGAATTCATTGCAGGGTGAAGAGGATATACCATCGTTAGAGTATTTATTAAATTTCCAATTTCAAAACTTATCAACTACAAAATCTCTAGTGACCTATAACAAAAGCGGATTGGCATTAGAAATTAACGAGTCTAGTAGAGAAAATGAAATTATTGACGAAAACACAATTTTTTTATCACCATCAAAACCATCCGTTAAGATAAGCACAATTTTAGATAAGCGTCACAGCGTTAGGCAGTACGAAAAACACACCATGTCTTTTAAAGATTTTAGTTCCATAATTCATTATTCTTTCGGGGTTAAGTCAGTCACGGAATTAAACGGAAAAGTAATTTATCAAAGATACCATTCATCATCGGGAGGTTTATATCCGATCGACGTGTATATTTTTGTTAATGAAGTCGAGAATATACCTAGCGGAGTATATAAGTATCAACCTATAAGCAATTCACTAATGCTAACAAGTGAGTTGTCTATCAATGAGTTCAGTAAGGTTTTTGCCAACAATGTCATTGACATCGTTAACAGCAATTTTGTTGTGTGTTTCGCGAACTCCTTTGAAAAGATATATTTAAAGTATGGAGAGTTATCCTTAGCACTACTATTTTTAGAAACGGGAATAATGGCGCAAAATTGCCATCTCAATGCTGTTGCTAGAAAAATAGGTTCTTGCGATATCGGAGGCTTTGATAAAAGAGCATTAGAACATTATTTAGGCTTAACAAATACTACAGATAATATTTTGTATTGTTTAAGCCTTGGGAAGGAGAGAAATGATTTTTAAATTAAAGGAAGATGTTGTTGTTATGGAGAACGAATCTGCTATCAATTTGCGTCACGGAAACATCAGTAGGAGAGAAGTGGAATTTGACAAGACATCGATTGAAACCACTATAAATGAATTATTAACCAAGGGAATAGTCCACACAAACACAATTTCCGATGAATTAAACGGACTTTTTGAGCTAGGTTTTTTAGAGTATATTTTAGAGGATAAAGATATTTTAATTTTGAGTGTTGATAATATTTGGGATTTGTTTAGCAAAGAAGATATAGAAATCTTATTAAATCATAAAGATGAAAATGGTATGATTGCTGTTTCTCAAAAACTAATAAATCAACTGGCAGGCAAATATTTAGTTGCAATGTTTTCCTCTGAAAACATTGATCTACTTTACGCAATTAACGAGTGTTGCGTGCTACTCAATCTTCCATACCGCTTTTTTCTCTATGATGGAATAAATATATTCACAGGAGGGGTTGAACCTAATTTTTCGGGTTGTTTTGAGTGTTTTTGTAAACAATTAAAAGCAGGGAAATCTATTATAATCAACAATTATTTGATAAACCAAAACTCAGCGATCAATGAGAACATAATAAATAGTATGATATCTTGTTTAGAAACAGATTTATTGTTTTATAAAACGGATTCACTTGTTGGGATGGTAACGCACTTAAATGTAAGAACATTTAAGACAGAAACTGCATCGTTAAGAAGAACTATTTTGTGTTCAACATGTGCAAGCAAAAACAACACTGCGTTTCAAGAGCAAAACTACCGCTCACTAAACGTAATCAAAGAGATATTAAATGAAAATATTTGATCCCAAACTAAGATTAAACGCAATATCAAATAATTTCATCCCATTTTATAAGGATAATCGAATCTTAATAGAGAATATATCATACCCGCTACCGAGAATGTTTATTTATACAGCCAATTTCGCGAATTTTGAACAATTTTTGTGGGATCAAAACGAAGTAAACCATCAATACCACTTAAGTGGATACGGTACAACTAATTATGAGGCGCTTTTGGGATTTTTGGGAGAATCTGCAGAAAGATATTCATATGCAGTGTCTTCTTTATCGCTAAAGGATAATTCTTTTATCGACAGCTACGAGAACTTAAAAGATAAAAAGTTGCCATTTCAAATTATTAAGCAATATAATAGCAATTTTGAAGAAGACACCATCATCGATTGGTGTGTTTGTAACACACTCAATGGCGAGAACATATTGGTTCCTTTAGAATTGATTGTATTTGACAACTTCAAGGTCGATAAAAAATTTCAAGGAGTATCAACCGGATGCGCAGCACATGAGTCTTTTTTTGATGCAACAATCAATGGAATCCTAGAATATTTACAACTAGATAGCTTTAACTTGTGGTGGTATTCCGGATTTTTAGGGGAAGATGTTGATATCACCAACAACTTAAATAATATCGGTATAGGTAATGACTTTTTATATTATTTTGATATAAAGGTTAGCAACATTAAATTTGATAAACCAGTTGATGTTTACGTGTGCGAGATATTTGGCAAAGTTCCGAACGTACCCCAATATACAGTAGGAGTACAGGCAGGATTAGACTCGGACAAAGCAATAAATAGAGCAATTCTAGAAGCATTAACAATTCTAGAATATAATTTTAATTTGCCATGGTTCAATGCGGAACTATATAAATCTGTAAATAGCGAAACCTGTTTTGATGACCTTGACAAGAATGTTATATATTATTCAAAAAACGGTAAGCCTGATCTTTTTAAGCAAGAATTTATTAACTGGAACAAAGCATCGATAAGCACGAAAGAAGAATTGCTAAAATATATATCCAGTGAATATAAAAATGCTATTGTTTTGGACATTTCAGTTCCGGATTTGAAATACCTAAATCAACATATTGCTCGTGTATATATTCCGGAACTAATACCGATGATGGTTCCTAATAATGTTTATTATCAGCACACACGATTTTTAAAATTTGGAGGGGTAAAAAATGATTTCCCATCTCCACTTCCATGACAGCATTATATTAAAAAGCCTTTCGTTGGTTTCATTTGTTCCTGGCATATTTTACCTGGTTCTTCCTAAAACCACACCGTTGAACAGATATAGTATTTCACTTCTGTTAAGTTTTTCGCTTTTATCTATCATATATTTTGATAATATAGTATTAGGTTTAATATTAATACTTTTATCATTAATCTTGGTTGCAAAGATTAACAAAAGCGAAGTCAATTGTAAGTTTTTTGTAGTGTGCATTTTAATACCAATATTAGAAGAAAGTTTGTTTAAATTTTTTATTGAAAAAACTCTACTAACTTATGGTATTGATGTACGATGGTCTATAGCTTTAGGATTAGTATCTTTTTTATTTGCACACTCATTTACAAAAAACAGTTATTTGCAATATACATTATTTTATATAGGTACATTTGTTCTTTTTGTGTTGACCAAATCAATTTATACACCAATTATAGTCCACATAATATACAATATTTATATATACCTTAAACATTATAAAAATTATATTAAACAACACACAGGATGGTAAGAAATAAAACAAAAAAGAGGGAAGTCAGTATTACTGAGTTCCCTCTTTTTTAGGATTTAATAATAATCCTAAATAAATATCACCACAATTGTCAATACAAGCGTTAGTATAGCACTGAGAAAAAAATGTCCCGCTAAAAACAGCGAGACATTTTTTAACTTAGGGCATTGACCCTTTTAATTATAATGTTATATTAGGTTTATTAATTTTAGTATAACTTATACCAACAGAATCTAACATCTTTTTACTAGCCTGTTCACTAGTAGAATTAAATCCTCGATCTTCTAAATAATAAATATGTTTAATTTGTGATTGAATGATTGCTTTACAGCATTCATTACAAGGAAATAATGTTACATACATATAACAATCACTAATATCTTGTTTAGCATTTAAAATAGCATTTAGTTCAGCATGACAAACATAAGGATATTTATTACCTAAATCATCTTCTTGATTGTTTACCCAAGGAAACTCATCATCACTAATCCCCTGAGGGAAACCATTATAACCAATTCCAACTATGCGTTTTTCTTGATTAACAATACAAGCACCAACCTGAGTATTAGGATCTTTACTGCGTTTAGCACTAAGTAGTGCTAAACCCATAAAGTAATCTTGCCAACTAATAACATCATCACGTTTCATTATTCCTCCAATGCTCTATATTTTTGACTAATATTACAGATAATAGCAATAATCGCAAAATATGTAATTAAGGCACTAAGTCCATAACTCATAAATGGAAGGACGATTCCAGTAATTGGAAACAATCCAATCATCATTCCAATGTTTTCCCCAATTTGCACAAACAATAAGACAAAGAAACCGATAATTAATAATTTATCACGATATTCAGTTGCTACTTTACTAACACTTAATGTTAGTTGTAATAAGCGCATATATAATAAGATTAATACTGCCCCACTAACATATCCAAACATTCCAACAAACTCAGAAAAGATTACATCAGTATGAGGTTCAGGTAAGGTAATATGGATATTACCAAACCCAAATCCAAATGGACCAGCACTACCCATTAATACTAATGATTGTTGTAATTGATAACCACCTTCATAAGTAAATGGATAAAGCCACGAATTAATTCGTCCTAATTGATAACTTTTAAGTGGAGTAAAATCAATTAATATTTTTTGCAGACTAGGAACAAATACAAATAAACCAATAATTGCAAAGCCAATTAACGTAAATTTAACTAACTTGTGAACCACATTACGATTATTTAAACTAATTAAACTAATTACTAACCAAGGGAATAATAATAAGATCGCCCCTCCTAAATCGGGTTGTAATAATACACATAATATTGGTATAGCACCATAAATAATATATTCTTTAATTAAATCTTTATCATTAATATCTTTTTGATATGCATTGTCAGCAATGCTAGCTAATTTAAAAATCATCGTAATTTTAAAAAACTCAATTGGTTGAATAGATCCTAAAAAAGGAATTCTAAACCATCCTCTAGCACCATTAATGTTTAATACAAAAAAATCACCAATAATTGGTGGATCAATGGCTAAGATCAGTAACATCCCTGTCTCTTATACACATCTCCGAGCCCACGAGACAGGCAGAA
>ERZ1026780.919-NODE-919-length-21009-cov-10.503818_pt1 | contig 21009 bp, 18 predicted proteins | sample MGYA00380126_ERZ1026780 | MGnify/ENA primary metagenome ERZ1026780 (study PRJEB33269, sample SAMEA4719762) | human gut metagenome | biome: human-associated habitat; feature: organic feature; material: feces | place: Cameroon | collected 2013-10 ... | reverse complement strand
CCGAGGAGTACCACCAAAACTACCTCGACAAGAATCCCGGCGGCTACTGCCACCTCTCCCCGGCAATTTTTGACCTCGCCCGGAAGAAGCCTGATGAGTAAGGAATAGAAGCCCTCTCTCCTGTACCGTTTCGCGAAAGCATCTATCCCAAAGCCGCGGCCTCCACTGATGCCTCGTCACAAAAGGCCTTACGAAGTGCGTCAAGCGAGGTTGTCCCTTTGTCGAACGCGAACCAGATGAAAGGCACGCCTTCCGGATGGTACATCTTGCCGATATATTCCTCAAAATGGGCTTTTACGAAATCCTCGACATCCCCGGTAGGCGTAATGCGAAAAAAATCATATTTGGCATTATAGACTTTCAGCAAGTCGGAGCGGAACCTGTCGTGGATGCGTTTCTTCACACTGGTGTCTTCTGAATTTGAAACATAGGAAGCAAGCACAAACAAAAAGTTAATGTTGTAGGCTTGCAGGACAAGTGTGTCTCGGTCAAACGGACGATTCGGAAAATGAGCGTTCACAGGGATGATCTGATTGTTTTCACATAGCCGGTCCTCTGTATAGCACGCATGGCCGTCAGTCAGATCCTCTGCCCTCACATACCCACGGACAAAAAAGTTCGGAGTCGGATTGTAACCTTCAGTCAAGGGATCACGATAGCGGACATTATCAACAATCTCCCATTCCTTCTTATCGCGGTCGCAGGCGGGAGTGTTGAATATGTTGATGTTGAGCTGGATGATGTTCTTGGCGTAGGTGAACTGCTTGTAAATGGACTTATCCTCCAGATCAGATCCGTAGAAATAGTACTTGCTGTCACCGATATAATAGACCTGACTGTCATCCACAAGCGACCTGTCCTTATAAATATGATCGATCTCCTTTCCGTCCTCGTTCTCCTTCAGGTCGGCGAATATCTCATCGCTTATCAGGTTGTCCACCATATCCTCAAACACACGGTCGAATTTGCCTGCAAGCAGAGCTTCCTCACGGCTTTTCCCAGAACGGACAGATTCGGATTTGTCGAAAAAAGCATACAGTAGCATCCAGAGGTGAACCAACTCATCCTTGAAGTACCTGCGGCGAATTGAGCGCAACAGGCGACTCCCTCTTCCGGACTCAATCAGCGCATCGATTCTTGATGGCTTTATCAACTCGTAGTTGAGATTCGCACGGACAGGAAAGAAGAAACGTGTTCGGAGATATTCAAGGACAGAGTAGAAGAGGATAATAAGTTCCTCGTCGTAATTGATTGATTTGCCTCTGTTTCTGAATTCGGCGTAGAACGGCTCATTGTTTTGGATTATCGGCTGGACCTTGCTGATGGTCTTGCCCCAATGGATCTTGTTGTTGCCGCTGGAATTTATGATCGAGATGTAGGTGAACAAGTTCGCGTGTTGCTTGTGAAAATCAAGCAGGGCAAGGATCGTGTCCAGAAGAGTCTGCGAATCGGATCCCTTGTTTGAGTTCACTCCACGGATGGCGGAACGCCTGATGATCTCGCTGCCTGGGTGACGTTCTGAATATTTGTCGATGGCCCGGTAAATCCACGTGGAAAGCCCGAACAGGACCCGATCCAACCCGTCCGATTTCAGAGGATTATGCTCAGGAACTATTTCAATCACATCGTTTATGGCGTACTTACCGAAAGCGATTTTTAGCAATCCTTTTTCTTCATTGATCTCACCGCCACCCTCGAATAGGAACACTTTAGGAAGAATGAATATGATATCGTTGATCTTTGATGAATATACATACCCTACAAACGGCATAACCCCCGCGGCTCCATCCCTTGACGAATATACATAGGGATCGAGTCCGTAATATTCCAATAATTTCTGGCTATAGGGCTGCCTTTCGAATAGGATTCTCATCAGACGGTGAAATTACGCTTCTTCGACACCGAGATATTCCATAAAACCTTGAAGCCTTTTGTTTGAGGCCTCGTTGGTTGGATAGAGGCTGTTGAAGGTGAACTCCGCATCGTTGTCGCCCTTGTCTTTGAAGAACGAACCGCACTTCTCATATTCCTTGCACACCTCGCTCCAGAGGTAGAACATCACCTTGCTTTTGAACTCTTCCACTTCGATGTCACTCTTGATGAAGAAGTTGCCCATCTGCTTATCTTCTGAGTCCGAGAGATTGTGGATGCGTTCGTTTACCTTGACAAGGAACGATGCCCATTTGTAGCGCTTGTCTCCTATCGTGATGACAAACTGTGATTTAGGATTCGTGGGATCCACCGGCACATATTCCCACTCCCACCGCCTCTTGAATGCGCTGTCCATAGGGAATAGCGACTGGTCGGAGGTGTTCATCGTCGCAAGAATATGCAGGTTCCTCGGCAAGCACAGTTTACCGTTTTCGATGCCTTCATTACCAGATACTTCCCCATCATCTAGTCTGAATAATTCTTTTTCCAAATATTCCGCAATGTCAGTATCGGCATCAATCGGATATTCAGAGTATCCATCAGACCTGTCAAGCAATTGGAACAAATCTCCGAATATTTGAGCGCAATTACCACGATTAATCTCTTCTATGATCAGATATACGGGAATATCAGGGTTCTTCCAAGCCTTGCAATAAGCTTTAGTGAACGCTTGAGGGACAAATTCGTAAGTCAAATTTTCCTTCTTCTTTTTCGGTTTATATGCACCAACAAACGAAGAATAGTCAGTGTCAGGATGGAATGTCGTTCTGATTTCAATTCCAGGGTTGTTGTTGATATATTCAGAGACGGTGTGCGATTTTCCACATCCAGGGGTCCCGAAATATATTTTCTGAATCGTGGTGGCTGTTATGATTCCAGCAGAAGACGTGTCAAAAAGTCGCCTAATGTCATCAAGCTCAACCTCGGCCACATTTTGAGAGAACTTGATTCCAAGAGTTTCCGAACAGGTATCAAAGTCCTGCTGAGTCGGCAGAATTTGATCTATATAGCCGGCTGTGAACATAGAATCCAATTCACTTCTGATAAAACCATAGACATTGCTCTCAGGTATTTGAACCGTACGTAATAGCCATATAATCAAGGCCGTTTTATGTAATGAATCTGAAATATATGCCTGAAGGTTTTTAATCAGGTTCTCATCCTCGTATAGTTTCCCGGATTGAACATACATAATAGGCTTAGAACCTCTGCGTGGGAATGACAGCCGCTGTCCTGAGTTTGTTATCGACTCTCGTACAACATTAACCGAAAAGAAATTACTTCCAACCGCATAATCCGAGCTATGGGACAATGGGTAATAGAAATTAGACGTGTAGGATCCTTCGTTCACGAAAACAACCTTGCCAACGTTTTCGATATACGCGGCAGCGTCATCTTTGTTTTTCACATCGCATTCACGTCCGAATCGCTTGTAAAACATATCAAGAGCGATCGAATATCGTAATGCGCTTACTTTTTGTGTAGCTCCTTGCGTTAATGGGTCAGAACTTAAGGTTGACAGCATTCTGTATGCGGCCAAAATCGTCTCTATCGACAAATATGCCATAGTTTTCTATCTCTTTATCTGATTTATTAATGAAGTCGCTACAACCCAACCAAGAATCGGTGGTACTGCGTTACCGATTACTTTGTACCTTGATTGAAGCGGAATGGATTTGAATGAGTAATTATCCGGGAAAGATTGAATTCTTGCTATTTCTCGGACTGAATATCTACGGTTCTCAACAGGATGTGTAATGCCGCAATTCTCTGGCTGAGCTGAGGCTGTGATTGTACCGTTTATCTCGCCTAACGCAAATCTTCTGAAGAATTTCGGAGCATGGTACTTCTTGGGATCATCATAAATCTTACGGAAACGTGGAGTCAGTTTGTCCACAGGAATGTCTTTCCAAGACCTGCCGACAAAAAGATTTTCAGGAAGATCGCTTAATTTGAATTCGCCATTGAAATATTTAGAAGCATCAGAAGGAGAACAACACGGACCGATAAGATTAACCATATCCTGCGTGGTTTTGCTATATTCCCAGCATCCCTCATCGTCCAATTTTGCGACATCGCTGAGTATTGAGCCTAATAGCAATTTTTCGTAGGTGCCTTTTTTCTCAGATGGAATCCTCAAAGATTCCACAATACGATCCATTTCGGAAAAATCAAAACTGCCTATAGACTTGAGGACCCCGATGATTAATACTCTGTGCCTTTTTTGTGGGACTCCATAGTCGCTTGCACACACGAGCTGCATACTTACATTGTAACCAAGAGCCTCCATCCTGTTTTTTATCTCCTGGGGGACAGTAACGCCAGAAGGCATTTTTGAGGATAGAATCCCACGCACATTTTCGAATACGAAAGCAGCCGGAGCCTTTCCGGAATCCACTTTGTGCTTTATAATCCTCTCACACTCCTCGAACAAGGTGCCTCTGCCATTAACATCGTTCACACCTTTCCGGTTTCCAGCATTTGAGAACGGTTGGCAAGGAAAGCCCGCAAGTAGAATATCAAAATCAGGAATTGATTCAGATTTTACTTCACGAATATCCTTTAAAAGACATTTAGCTCCATCTGAGACAAGAAGAGGATTAGCATTGTAACAATCAGCGGCGTCTTTATCGAAATCATTAGCAAAAACTATTGATGTTGGCTGTTTAGGAAATTCTTTCGAATAAAAATTGAACCCACCTGTAAAGCCAAGATCTAAACCTCCGCACCCGGAAAAGAGAGAAGCAATGCGGATACTGTCGCCAAAGACATAATTTCTTCTGATATCGTTAGATGGACTGATATCAGAAATAGGGTCGAATATGTGTAGCCCTAAGGATTATCTTGAAGATGATTTGACAAACAACCAATGAGTGATTCAAATGATTTTCAAAAAGTCATTTGAGAAATTGGTTTTGTGTTTTTCGTGGGAAATCTGTATCTTTACAAGATAAAGCAAGCGAGAGTACATGCCAAAGCAGCAGCTTATATTTAATGACCCTTTTTTCACCCGAAAAGCACAATGACCAATGTCTGAGACGTCATATTCCAAACTGGTAGATGGGTACAAACGGGCGTTCATCGACTCGTCGGTGGAGGCGGAGCCGGCCTACACGCCGCAGTTCATATCCAATTATCGGGGCAATAAGGTGCTCACTCAGCTGGAGAATGAGCTGCGAGAGTGTTCTTCGATGTTTATGTCTGTGGCTTTCATCACTGGAGGCGGCATCGCTCACCTGAAAGGGGTGCTGAAAGAAATGGAGGCAAAAAATGTCCCCGGAAGGATTCTTACCACCGACTACCTTCTTTTCAGCGAACCAGCGGCACTCGATGCGCTGACAGGACTCAACAATCTGGAAGTTAGAATGTTCCGCACGTCTGGAGTGGGATTTCACACAAAAGGCTACCTTTTCCACAACGGCAACGACATCAGGATCATAGTCGGCAGCTCGAACCTTACTCAGAACGCGATCACAAGGAATTTCGAATGGAACACGAGGGTGGTCTCGACTTCGGACGGGCAATACGCCAAAGACATCGAGGCCGAGTTCAACAGTGTGTGGGAAAGTTCGGTCGATTACAATTCCTGCAGGGAGGAATATGAAAGGCAGTATCAGGAAGCGAAGTCTCAAAAGGCCGCCTTGACCAAGATCGTCACTTCGTTGGACCTGTCATATTCAAAAGTTGTCTCGCCGAACACGATGCAGAAAGGGTTTATGTCGGAGATCGAACGGCTGATCAGGGCGGGGGAGAGCAGGGCACTTCTGGTTTCCGCGACAGGAACCGGAAAAACCTACGCTTCCGCTTTTGCGGTGAGAGGCGTGTTCGCCAACGAGTTGATACACAAGAAAAAGGTTCTGTTTCTCTCACATCGTGAAATGATCAACTCACAGGCGGAGAAGAGTTTCCGAAGGGTGCTTGGAGAGTCTTTCACCACTGCGCAACTTTCGGGAAACAGCCAAGATCTCGCAAAAATCAAATCCGCGAACATTCTTTTCGCCACAATGAATATGATGGCGAAAGACAGTTTTCGTAATCAAAATTTCGAGCGTGACGAATTTTCAATTATTATACTCGATGAGTGTCACCGTTCCGGTTCCGAGAGCTATCATAAGATCATTGAATATTTCAGGCCGGCTTTCCTGCTCGGTATGTCCGCGTCTCCGGACAGGACTGATGGATTCGATGTCTATGAGTTGTTCGACCATAACATAGCCTGTGACATCAGGCTTCAGACCGCATTGGAAAACGACCTGCTCTGCCCGTTCCATTACTTTGGAATCCAGGACCTTAAAGTCAATGGAACTCAGGTCGATGTCGACGATTTCAATGACCTAACCTCAGCCGAACGAGTTAAAAACATCATCGATGTGGCTGAATATTACGGCCATAGTGGAGATCGAGTCAAAGGCCTCGTGTTCTGCAGCACAGTCGATGAAGCCCAAAGATTGTCTGACATATTCAATGGCATTGAGAAGAAAGGTTCCGGCAAGAACTACCAGACCATCGCATTGTCTGGAAAGGATGATGAGGCGACGCGTCAATCGGCCGTGGAGAGACTTGCGGCTGATTCTCGTGACGCGAACAAGATTCTGGACTACATATTTACAGTCGATATATTCAATGAAGGTGTTGATATTCCTGAAATTAACCAGATAATTATGCTTCGGCCAACGCAGTCCGCTATAATATTCGTGCAGCAATTGGGGCGTGGTTTGAGAAAGGCGGCGGATAAGGAATATGTCGTTGTGCTTGACTTTATCGCCAATTACGATAAGAATTACCTTATTCCGATCGCGTTGTCAGGCGACAGGACCGGAAACAAGGACAACATCAGGAGGTATCTTATCGAGGGAAACAATGTCATTGACGGTGCCTCGACCATCTATTTCGATGCCGTCACCAGAAAACGAATATTCCAATCGATTGACAGCGCTCGCATCAACACAAGGCAGAACATTATCGAGAGCTACCAATCGCTTAAACGCAAATTGGGGCATCGGCCTGCACTGACAGATTTCGACAAATACGGCGAGATGGATCCTCTGCGAATATTGTCGTATATGGACAGTGTCCCGGATTACAAGAAGCGGAAAATCTGCTCATATCACGGCTTCAAAGTCGCGCTGGACGGACTTGAGGAGACACTCACGGATGGACAGAATCATATTCTTGAATTCATTTCGCAAAAGTTCGCGTCTGGGAAAAGATTGAATGAGATTCTGATGCTTGAGACGCTGATGGCGGCAGCGGCAAACGTTGATGTTATTGGACTTTGGTGCAATAACATGGCCGCTAATCATTTGCATTGCGGTGCCAGTACCATTGAGAATATGCTCAGTCTGATGACCGGTGAGTACTATGATTGTGGTTCCGCCGGGAAACGATTCAAGGATTGCATCCTGTTGGAAGAGGTTAACGGAGGGTATCATATTTCGGAAGTCCTTTCGGACGCGTTGAGTAACAATGATTTCAAGTCTGAATTGGAGGATGTCATCGAGTTTGCCCGTACACGGTACGAGAAATTCTACAAATCCTCGGACTTGTTTATGATCGGTCAGAAATATACCTATGACGATGTATTTAGGCTTCTTGACTGGCGGAAGAACGAGGTGTCATTGAATGTCGGAGGCTACAAGTTTGACGAGCGGACAAAGACATACCCGGTCTTCGTGAATTACGACAAGGACGAAGAGATAAGTGACACAACGAAATACGAGGATCATTTTCTGGATCAGTCAACGTTGGTCGCAATCTCGAAGAGCAAAAGAACATTGACTTCCAAAGACGTTCAGACCGCTGTGAACAGTGACAAACTAGGAGTGAATATGTTTCTCTTCGTCCGGAAGAATAAAGATGACAAGGAATCCAAGGAATTTTACTACCTTGGCAGAATAAGGCACAATGCTGGCGGGATTTTGAAGGAATTCGTGATGCAGAACACTGACGCGACAGCCGTGGAGATTGAGTACAAACTTGAAACTCCGGTCGAGAAGAATCTGTACGACTACATCACGTCAGCGAATGTTTAACTTTAAAATGACATTGAAAATGAAAACAATAAACGTAGTTGCAGCCGTGATATTCAAAGATGGGAAAATCTTCGCCACACAGCGTGGCTATGGTGCTTTCAAGGATGGTTGGGAGTTTCCCGGCGGCAAGGTCGAGGCGGGGGAGAGTCCTGAGGATGCACTTAGAAGGGAGATCCGCGAGGAGCTGGAAACCGAGATCCGAGTCGGCGAACTGATTGACACCATTGAATATGACTACCCGGACTTCCACCTTTCGATGAAGTGCTACGCCTGTACGATTCTATCGGGAAATCTTCATCTGGTCGAGCACGAGGCCGCCCGCTGGCTGTCCGCCGACCAGCTCGATTCCGTAGAATGGCTTCCTGCCGACATCACCTTGATCCCGAAGATCGCCCGACTACTTTAAGGTGTTATTGCGCAAGATGTCTTGGGATTTTCCTCTAAATAATGTCGAAAAATATGTCGAAAAATATTGCCAATTTGCTTGGAATTTTTAGGGGGGGGTGAGTATCTTTGTGCCCAAAATCATAAAATATGAAAAAGTATATTTTTGCATTGATTTGCGCGGCAATGACGCTTGTGTGCGGCTGTAGCAAGGATAATGGCTCTGACAACGAGCCTGTAATCGACCCTGTTGAAACGATATCATGGGATAAACTTGTCAAGGCGTATCCTTTCCTTAAAGGCTTTCCTGTTTTTGATGGAGAAGTGGAGAACTGGCAGTATAAGGAGCTCGGCAGCGATATGAAGACAGTGACATTCTTCGACTACAAATGCGAAGAGTCAGTGGCGAAAACCTACTACGCCAAGTTCATTCCTGAAGGGTTCACGAAGAGCGATGGCTCTGAGATCTATCGAAAGACGGTTGATAAAACCATATATACTTTCAGCGGTAGTTATAGCGGCGGCAATTTCGCATTGAGTTTTTCTGTCCAAACCAAGTAAGCTATGAGATTCCGGAATATCTTGGCATGCGTCCCGGCGGCAATGATGCTGCTCGCTGGCATATCAGCAAACGCCCAGAATGCCGGTGGCAAGAAGGCCCGGCAGCCGAAGGACGACGATGTGAAAGTCAGAATCTGGCTCAACAAGGGCGAACAGAGAGTCCTTGACGGCTATCTCCGCTCCGCACTCGTCAATCGCCCTGACCATATCGAGTTCAGCACTACTCCTGATGGTCAGAGGATAAGATATATCAATGAGGATGTCGATTCGCTTCTTCTTGAAGGCACAGACAAGTATGTGAAGCGCCTTGTCAAAGTCGTTGGTGCTTTCGGAGGAAATGCGCAGGTTCAATGGGTGCGCGAGGAATATCACGGCAAAGGTATTGACCTGTACTCTCTTTTCACTGTCGAGTCCGAAAGGACAGGCAGGAACATCACGGTCGTGCGTCCGGTGCGCGGATGGTACCTGAGCATCGCCGGAGATATGGCGATAATGGTAGGTACAGACACGCGCGACAACATATTCGACAGGACAGAACCATCAATGTCCACATCAATACTGAATATGTATTTCAGGAAAATCTATGACTATCCTGAGTTCGCCGCCAGGATTAAGGCGGGGGAGTTCAAGACATTTATGGATGTTATCTATGCTTGGGAAGCGGATTATGGCGGCACGGTTCGTCGTGTCGGTGGCAAATTGAAATCAGAACAGATCGATGTTCAGAAAGGAATAGCAGCGTCTGATGCTGAAAAGAATGTCAATTGGAAGCGAACTAAATCCGAAATCGTATTCCCTAAATATTCAAGAACTTTGCAGATCGGTGTGTCTCCGGCAATGGCTGGTTGGTCAAAAGTGATGAAGCACGCCACTGATGATGCGGCAAAGTCGTCGTTCAAGATGGTCGTGCCTCCTGTGATGATGTATTCAGACATCTGTTTCCTTGATTTCGGCCGTTTCGGAGGTATCGGTTGGACGGTCGGCGGAGAATATTCCCGCTATAGTTACAACTGGATGCTGGATAATGGCTACGGTGACAAGCAGCAGGACACTTTCTGCAATAGGGTTGATCTCGCGGCTGGTCTCAGTTATCACCTTACTCTTTGCAGCTGTCTCGAATTCTATGCGCGTGGTATGGTTGACGCTGGCCTGATAGGCGAGCACACCAAGGACCACGAAAGCGGTGAGGAGGCCAGTTCGACATTCAACAAGATGGACACTAAGATGTCATTCATAGCCACAGCAGGCCTTAGATGGTATTTCTGCAAGAAGGCAGGCCTTTGGGTAGAAGGCGGCCACGACATTGGCTGCGTCTCAGCGGGATTGTCCTATAGGTTCTGAGGCATTACTTGACACAAGATCTCCGCGTTGCTTGAACAAAACATTTGCTCAGGCAGCGCGTTATTCCTTGATCCTGGAGTCGATGATTATCGTCACAGGACCATCGTTGACAAGGGAAACCTGCATATCCGCGCCGAATACCCCTCTGCCGACCGGCTTGCCGATCGCCGCCGAGACCTCCTCGCAGTACTTTTCGTACAACGGGACAGCGATGTCGTGGCCTGCGGCTCGTATGTATGAAGGGCGGTTGCCTTTCTTGGTGGAAGCCGTCAGAGTGAATTGCGACACCGCAAGTACCTCTCCTCCAACATCCACGACACTCCTGTTCATAACGCCATTCTTATCATTGAATATCCTCAGTCCCACCGTCTTACCCACAAGCCAGCGCATATCTTCTTCCGTGTCGCCAGTTTCCACCCCGACAAGCACCAGCAGCCCGTTCCCGATCTCGGACACGGTCTTGCTCTCAATGGCAACGCTTGCGCGCGACACCCTTTGAATCACCAATCTCATTGTATCGCAATAATTTAGTTCGTTTGTCCTTTTACGTCTTCAACGACATATTCTTGGTAAAGTTACGAAAAAACATTGAAGAGAGCCATCATATTGACATCGTTTCATTGCCCGTTATTTTTTTTACCGCCAAATGGCGGTAATGTGATTTATTTGTCTTATCTTTACGCAGAATTAAATTGAATGCCATGAAAGACCGTACGATTGAAGAGATTTTGAGGAGTCCGGAGGGGAGGACACTGGAATTCAAGGCGAGCCTGCCTAAGAATTCTGATTTGGCAAAAACCGTTGTCGCTTTTGCGAATGATGCCGGTGGTGAGATATTCATAGGCATTGATGACCATCATCGCCCGGTCGGCATGCCCGAAATTGATTTGCCACAAATCGAGGAGCAACTGAGTAATATGATATATGACAGGTGCTATCCGTCTGTGTTACCGGACATCTCGTTCATTTCAGTTGGTGGACGCAGTGTCGTGCGTGTGAGGGTGTACCGTGGCAGCACACCTCCATATTACCTTAAATCAGAAGGTAAGGCAAGCGGGACTTACGTGCGTGTCGGTTCCAGCAACCGGTTGGCTGATGAGGAGATCATCGGAGAGCTTGAGAGACGGAGGCGAAACATTTCGTTTGACGCGGAAAGTGTTTTGGAGAAGCCTCTGGCAGAACTTGATTTCCGTGGATTCCGACGTTTATATGAGGAAAAGACAGGTGAGATTCTGGATGATTCTGCGTTGAGGAAACTTGAATTGGCGAAGTTTGAAAGGGGAGTGTTGTACCCGACAAATGCGCTTGTTCTGCTTTCCGACGACGGACTGCACCGCAGCCTGTTCCCTAACGCGAAGATTGAGTGCGCTCGTTTCAAAGGGACAAGTGCCGGGGAGTTCATTGACAGAAAGACTTACGACTATGGCATCGCGGAGCAGGTCGAGGTCGCGTACGCATTCGTCCTAAGGAACATCAGACAGTCGGGCTCAATTCAGGGTGTTTATACTGTCTCACGTTGGGAATATCCCGTCAAGGCTATAAGAGAGATCATCCGGAACGCTGTGGTTCACCGCCAATATTCACTGGCGGGAAAAGACGTGAAGATTGCCATCTATGATGATATGATTGAGATCACAAGCCCTGGGCTTCTTCCTCCATCAATAGACTATTCTGATATGGAGAGCAGGCAGTCAGATGCGCGGAATAAGGTCATCGCACCGGTATTCCGGAGACTGGGTATCATCGATCAGTGGGGGAACGGGCTGAAACTTGTCGCGGAAGAGTTAAAGGACTATCCGGAAATTCAGTTCCGCTGGCGTGAGGTGGGGCTTTCGTTTCAGGTACAATTTGTTAAGAAATACATTGATAACACGGCAAACGTATGCTTGTCGGAACCTCAGGCCACATATTCTTTGTCAAATGAGGCAGATCCGCCTTTCAACGAGCCGAGGCTATCATTCCGCCCACATATTCCGACAGCGCCGGAAAAGCTTATACTCAGCGAAATAGCAATAAACCCATCTGTAACAGTCCCAGAATTAGCCGCATACTCCGGCCTAAGCCAGCGAAGCTGCGAGCGTCTCGTGGCCGGTCTCAAGTCCTCGGGAGTTCTGGTCAGAGTCGGTTCCGCCAGAGGCGGTCATTGGCAGATAAGACAATGACCGCCTCTGGCGCGACTTGTAAACAACAGCAGCTCCACTGATAACCAGCGGCCACCAAGGCGCACATAGCCGACCATTATCCGGCGTGCTACAGCAGCAAGATGTAAATCAGCACCGCTGCGGGAACGGGTCCTGAAATATTCATCAGTGGCTGCGAATATCTTTCGTCACCTTTGCGAATATATTGACCATCAGAGTTATACAGCGCGGCGGAATATCTGCTGTCGCCTTGGCGGATGTTTTTCCCGTCCCAGCTGAAAAGCACCTTGGCATATTTGCCGCGACCGCCACGCAGCTCCACCCCGTTCCAATTGTACAGAATCTCACCATAGCGACTGCCGCCTCGGCGGATATATTCACCATCGAAATTAATCAGAACATCTGAATATTTACTGTTCCCCGCCCGCAGGCAACTTCCGTCCCAATTGTACAGTGGCACCGAGTAAATATCCTTCCCGCGCCTGATGTAAGACTGCGCGTCCGCCACCACGCAAGCAAGAATCATTATGAATATGACAACCGCTATCCGTCTCATATTAAAAATGAAGGATTTGTCAATATGTAAACATAACCTTTTCCGGATTCCATAATTGTCTGGATATTTTAGTTTTATTCGGTAGCGAATTTAATGATAATCCGCCAAATATCCTATGCTTATCTATGTGGCTTGACCATAAATGATAAATTTACTCGCAGAAGTTTGAACGGCGAGCAGAAGGGGCGCAAAAACATACGATATTGCTCCCGTCAAGGACAATAATGCGTGTGACGGGAGCATTAAATCGAATAAATGCGACAGTCCTGATCGGCCTGGATTTTCAGGGAACACTCTCTCGGGTGGTCTCAGATCTTGCCAGATATGATGCGCTTATTCTTGAATATTCCGCTTGATATGCACGACAACTTCCACTTGCGACTCGGGATGCGCGTCAGGAGTGACTCTTGTGATGCGGACCTCGTAAAGGTCACCCCAACCCATATCGAGGTATTTGCTGATTTCCTGATTGGAGCCGCGCGGAATGAAACCGAGCTTGAGATCTTTGTAGTAGATCGCGACGGCATAGGGATCGAAGCGGTTGTCCTCTTCCCTGACGAGGTCGAGTCTGGTGCCGATCTTGAGGTGCTCGAAAGCCTCGCTGCCATCCCAGTATGTGAATCCTGCGATGTGGAAATTGGTGAGATGCCTCTTCATCTCCTGTCTGTTTTCCTTTTTCATATTACGTAGTTTTATTTGTTTACGGTACAAATATGAAATAAGGCTGTCTCAAATCGTGGTACAGAGTCAAAATATTCATTTGTAGCGCTCCACCGCCATTTGATGATAGTCGCGGATGGTGTCGGCAAGCCATTGAGGTTCAAGGATTTTGATCGCTCCGCCTCTGGCAAGCAGGGGAGTGTGGAAGTCTCCGGTAGGGCTGAGCGTCAGCTCGAAGTCGGCATATTCATCAGTGCGGGAGATTTCTTTTTGCGATGGATGCATAGGCAGGTCGCGCATATAGAAGGCTTCGTTTCCGAAGGCGCGGATTACTATGCGTTGCACGGGAATCTTTGTGTCTTTCACTATGCCGTAGCAGTCGCAGAACCATCTGGCAGCGTCAAAGTCCTCATCCAGAGAGAATTTATCTTCCGTGACTTCCAGGCTTTTTATGCGATCGAATGCCAGAAGGAAATAATCTCCGTTCTTTAACGACTTTACAAGGCCGTACCAACGCCTGTTGAATAGTTTGACGCAGTATGGTTCAACATTCATAGATGTCTCGTACTCAGATGTATAGCGGCGGTAACGGACGATGATTCGCAGGCCGCGTTTCATAGCGTCTATGAATCTATGAAGATTCTCGCCGTCGGAAGGAATCGACTCCAGCAGGATCCTGTCGTGCACGCTTTTGCTTTCACTGAGGATGTTGTTTACGGACAGAGTGGACAGCATCCAGTTCTGTATGGAATCCTCGTCAAGCACTTCCTCGTTGCCGATGTAGTACTTGAACCCGTTTTTCTTGTCGCACTCGATATAGATTCCGAACATATCCTGAATGGCGTCCTTATGCCTGTTGAATGTGCTGCGCGCCAGGCTTATTCCCTCGCTCATCTCGGTTTCCAACCACTTCCGGTTGATTTCCCCGAACGTGATTCCGCGAGACTTATGGATGATGTTCACAAGCCAGATATATTCCTGAAAGAGAGTGTAGGATCTCATAATGAAGGATTTTTGTAAATATAATCATTTGTTGTATCATAAATCGTCATTAAACAATACTTTTGTGAAATTAACACAGACAGATTATTGACAATATGTACAGAGAAGTAGACGATCTTCAAGAGAAATACCGCCGATTGCTTCAGCAATGTAAACTGCTTCAAAAAGAGAATGAAGCGTTAAAAACATGGCTTCACTCTCACGGTATCTCCTATGGGGCGAGCGTTGTGGAAATAGTAGATGACAAAGCATTTTCCCAAACTATTCTTCCAACCATAAGTTTGTCTCTTGACGATAAAGTGAAGCTCTTTCAATCCTATTTCAAAGGCCGTGAAGATGTCTTTGCGCGCAGATGGTTCAGCAAGGTGACGGGGAAGAGTGGCTATCAACCGGTATGTAAAAATGAATGGAGACTGAATATATGCGACAAGAAGAAGTACAAATGCGCCTACTGCCCAAACAGAAGTTTCGCTTCACTCACTTACAATGATGTATATAGACATTTGGAGGGTAAAGATGAGAATTGCTGCGATGTAATTGGACTTTACGCCATTATGCCTGACAATAACTGTGCGTTTCTCTGTACGGATTTCGATGACAAGAATTGCACGCACGGATATAAAGAAGATGTCTTGGCTTTTACCGGCGTTTGCAAGGATTGGAATATCCCTTATGCCATAGAACGATCCCGTTCCGGAAATGGTGCGCACGTGTGGATATTCTTCGAGTCTCCTGTCCCGGCTTATAAGGCAAGACGTTTGGGCAATGCGATATTGACTGAGGCGATGAACAGGGATGGGAGGATGTCTTTTCAGTCATACGACCGTTTCTTCCCGAATCAGGACCGTCTGCCAGATGGCGGATTGGGCAATCTTGTGGCATTGCCTCTGCAAGGAAAGGCACGGCGAAGATTGAACAGTGTGTTTGTTGATGAGAATTTTCTGGCATACAAGGATCAATGGTCATTCTTGCATTGTGTCAGGAAGATGCAAGAAGAGGAGGTGGACTTTCTGTTGAAGCGGCATATTCAAGAAGAATTGGGGCCACTGCCAACATCAAACGAAAGTAAACCTTGGGTCACTCCGACTCCGCAAAATATTGGCAAAGAGGATTTTTATGGGAAAGTGACAATGATTAAGGCTGATAAAGTTTATATTCCGTTAAAGTCTGTTTCAGCCAAGGCCCTCAATCACTTGAAGCGGATTGCGGCTTTCAAGAACCCGGAATTCTACAGCAAGCAAGCGATGCGCCTTTCAACATATTCAATTCCACGAGTTATTTCGTGCTTTGACATTACAGAAGATTATTTGGCGATGCCTCGTGGATGTGAGGATTCCATTGTGGCATTTCTTAAGGATAATGAGGTCGCATTTGATGTTGTCGATGAAACGAACCACGGAAGACATATAGAAGTCACTTTCAAGGGTGAGGAACGAGAAGAACAGTTGGAGGCGATTGAGGCAATGCTGTCCCATAATAATGGAGTGCTTTATGCGACAACAGCATTCGGTAAGACTGTCACGGCTGCGGCGATGATTGACCGAAAGAAAGTTAATACCTTGATTCTCGTTCATTCGAAGACCTTGCTGTCTCAATGGCACCAACGATTGATTGAATATCTCGACATTGATTATAAAGAGCCGGAGAATCCGAAGAAACGTGGACGGAAAAAGGCGTTTTCTCCCATTGGCCGCGTCGACTCTTCAGGGAATACTTTGCATAATTTAATCGATGTTGCCCTTATACAGTCTTGTATTGACGAAAATGGAGTAAAGCCTTTCGTTCAGGATTACGGTATGGTGATAGTGGATGAGTGCCATCACGTTTCGTCTGTCACTTTTGAACAGGTGCTCAAGAGTGTCAAGGCTCAATACGTGTATGGATTGACCGCAACTCCTGTTCGCAAGGATGGACACCAACCAATCATATTTATGCAATGTGGGCCAATCCGTTATTCTGCTGATGCCAAAAGCCAGATGGCGAAACAATCTTTTGACCGTTATCTCATACCACGATTTACGTCCTATCGTTCGCTCACTGATGGCAAGCAATCCATAACGGCATTATATGAGAGTCTTTCGGAGGATGCTACTCGTAACAATCTGATTGTAGATGATGTAATCAATTCCATAAACAATGGTCGTACTCCTATCGTTTTGACTAATCGAAAATCACACGTAGTATTGTTAGCTGATAAGCTGTCTGTTCACGTTGAGCACACGATAACCCTTATGGGAGCTGGCTCTGTCCGTAAAAAGAAAGAAGCTTTGCAACGGCTCAAAAGCATTCCTCCAGAGGAACCATTGGTAATTGTCGCCACGGGAAAATATGTTGGAGAAGGCTTTGATTATCCGCGGCTTGACACACTCTTCCTTGCGCTCCCGATTTCGTGGAAGGGACTTGTCGCACAATACGCCGGTCGTCTGCATCGTGAATATGATGGCAAGAAGGATGTTCGCATCTATGATTACATTGATATTCACGAACCTGTTTGCGATAATATGTATAGGAAACGTCTGAATGGCTATGCGTCAATCGGGTATAAGACAATAACAAACGGTCAACCAAGTCTATTCGGTGATGTTATCGATACAGAAGATAATCTTGCGAAAGGGGGCATTTTCAATGGATTTTCATTTCGTCAAACATTCATTTCTGATTTGAACAAAGCGAAGCGCTCTATAATAATCTCCTCACCAAAGCTATACAGGGTGGAAAGAAACGCATTACTTGCCAAGCTCTGTGATTTGATGCATAATGGGATTGACATCGTTATTATGGCTGCTTCAGAGTCGGAATCTACTGCCTATCTGAGGTTAAGAGGTTTGACAATCAAAATAGAACCAACATTGACATTATGTGCCTCGATTATAGATAAATCCATTGTGTGGTATGGAGGCATAAACCTCTTGGGGTACGTATCCGAGAATGATAATATGATAAGAGTTGAGGACAACTGTCTCGCGGACGATCTTATATGTGAGTTGTTTTTCCACGCAAAATAACTAATACCCTGACAAACAATCTTATAGCGAGGATGTGGTTCAACTGCGGTTCAGACAAAAATGTACTTGTTCAGCATCATTTGACACTACCTAAAGGCTGTTGATAACTTTTTCTTCGGGATAGTTCGGATAACTTCTGCGTGGAAAATAGAAACTTGTTACAGGAGACTTTGCGAGAATTAGAAGCCGTATCAGTATTGCGAGCTAAGCAAGTTGCCAGCAAGTTAAATCAAGGTAACAATGTTCCGTATAGCGATGTCTATGACACTTATGCCATCCAAGAATCAAGTTACCGGCAAGTTAAACTTTTCATGTCATAATATGGGTGTTCCAGTTGCATTGATATTGTTTATACATTTCGTTGTGGTGAAATAATCACGAAAATAGTATTTATATTTGCAAATATCGAAAAGTATCCATACTTTTGTCTAAAACGAAAAGATAGAAAATTATGATACAAGAATTCGGAGTAAAAAACTTCTACTCCATCAAAAACGAACAGAAAATCAGTTTCGTCCCTACATCGGACGGCACTCAGGCTGAAAATTATTTTCACGAAGTGAAGCCTGGTGTGAATTTATTGAAGATAGGCATCATATACGGATCCAACGCCAGCGGCAAGAGCAATATGCTTATGGCGCTTGATTTCTTCCACGACTTGATGCTCAGTGTTCCACAAGATAGAATGAGCAAAATCGAAGGCTATGCACCATTTCTATTGGATGATACCAGTCGAAATGAAACTTGCAAGATGCGCCTTGTGTTTTGGCTTGATAGAGAACGCTATATTCACGAAATTGAGTTTGACGACAAACGAATATACACGGAAAGCCTGTTTTTTTACGGCAGCCAGCGACCAACGACATTGTATGACAGGACATATAACAAAGACACGGATCATAGTGTCATAGTGTTCGGAAGCAAATCCGGCATAACAAAAAAGAGCCAGGATGTCATTGAGGGCAACACCATCAACAACTGCACAGTGATGGCGGCATTTGGCAAAAGCAATGTAGAAGAATCAAGGCTAAATAAGGTATATGAGTTCTATGCCAGAGGCATCGCTGATATGCTTTCTCCTAATCAGATACTATCATCTTATGTAAAAGACCAAATTCGTAGAGACAAGGATGGAAAACTGAAAGCTTTTCTCCTAAAGGTACTTCAGGCATCAGATTTCAATATCGTGGACTTTGATTTGAAAGAAGAGGAAGTTCCGATAACTCCGAATATGGAACTTGTAATCAAGAATACGCCGATGCCGGAAACCGCCCGCGAAGAGATGCTAAAAAAAGGCACACTCACCAATGAAGAGCTGTCGTTCCTCCATACGACTGATGGCGAAAAACAATATGATTTGCCAGAAGTGATGGAAAGCCGTGGTACAATGCGTTTCTTGGGAATGGGTGTAATTCTGTATAAGCTACTCTCAAGAGAACGGTTCATTACAGTCGATGAAGTCGAAACCAGCATACATTACGAGTTGCTGTCGTATTTCTTGAAAGTATTTCTCGTAAACAGCGACAATGGTTCCCAGATGTTGCTGACAACTCACGATGTGAATCTTCTTGATGAAGATTTCATCCGCCGTGATGTCGTGTGGTTCACCGACAAGAATGAAAAAGGAGAGACAGAGGTGAAACGCCTTACGCAGTATGGGCTTCACAAGACACTTTCTCCGTACAATGCGTACAAGCAGGGAAAACTTGGCAAGCTGCCATTTGTTGGAAGCATATTTCTGTAGCCTATGGGAAAGAAGAGCATAGCAATAATAGGCGAGGGAATCACCGAGTGGTTCTACTTCGACTCCCTAAGGATAGCCCATCGCTACCCGTTCAAGGTAGCGCCAGACTTTCCTCAACATTCAGACATCCAGCATATGTCAAAACTTGTCAATGACTATGTCCGTCGGCAATATGACTATGTCGTGTGTTTGGTAGATATGGACAGACTCTTGACTCATCCTGCTGAAATGGAAACATACAAGCGGCTTAAATCAAAGAGTGATCCGAGTGTGATGTGGGTGGAAACGAATCCTTGCACCGAGTTTTGGTTTCTGCTGCATTTCCTGCCGGGACTATCAATCCGTCATTACGCCAATCAAGATCAGGCTATTGCCGAATTGCGCAAATATATGCCCAGCTATGAAAAGACTCAACGATATTTGGCAAAGGCAAACATCTACTGCTATCTTCGTGACAATGGAGACTTGTCCCGTGCGATGGCCAATGCCGAACAACTGTGCAGACTATGCCACGACAACAAGGATGACCTTATGGCATATAGTGAAGTTCACAATGTGTTGACGTTGTTGGAGGAGATTTCACACTAAAACGAATTTTAATAAAGTCTGACATTAGTGGATACAGATCTCCGATATTCAATTAATAAATATAATCGAAGAATAAAGTCTTGGTTTAAATAATTACAATAATTATATTTAGCATATAAATAAATCAATACAGTTATGAACGGAACGAGAAATTTTACTTTTGATAGAGATTTATATGGGCTTACAACTCTAATAGAGTGCGGAACAACACAGTTCAAATCGCAAGGCTCAGGATTTTATTACAATGTGATGTCTCCTAAAGACCCTAATATAGATGGAGGACAATGGAGAAAAATAGAAGGAACCTATTTGATAACAAATAGACATGTTGCTCTCCCTAAGCTAAACGAATGTGAAATTTTACCTGACTATTTCGTATTTAACCTAAGAGAAATAATCTGAGATAAAGTTGAGTGGGTTCCAATATCTTTGAATAAAGAACAATTAAAACAGCGGATGCTATTGCATCATAATGACAACATTGATATTGCTGCTATAAAAGTCGATGATTTGATTATAGATATCATTAAGGCTAATCCTAATAGACATTTTATAATCGGGAGTAGCTTAAGCAATGACAATTTGCCATCAAATTCACCTTTAACCATAGATGTAACAAGTGATATTATTGTGGCAAGCTATCCTCGAGGTTTTTATGACATAGCGAATAAATTTCCTATTGTAAAATCAGGTATAATATCTAGCGGATGGGGGCTTAATTTTAATGATATGCCTATTTTTTTGATAGATGCACAGCTTTTCCCCGGTTCTTCTGGAGGTCTTGTTATCAGCAAACCTACAAATGTGGCAATGATCGATGGTCAGTTGATGCATAACCAAGAAAAACAATTCGTGTTTTTGGGAGTATATTCTGGGGAACCCGTACAGCAATGTGCACCATTTGAGTTTGGAGATATGACTATCATAAGAAAAAATTCATATGGACTTGGCACTGTATGGTATTCCCATTTAATTCCAGAAATAGTAACCAATTGTGTCACTTATAATACGTGAGTTTAACATTAAATTGTATAATTAATCCGCAATACTTGTTGTAATAAAT
>ERZ1026780.916-NODE-916-length-21024-cov-5.543374_pt1 | contig 21024 bp, 13 predicted proteins | sample MGYA00380126_ERZ1026780 | MGnify/ENA primary metagenome ERZ1026780 (study PRJEB33269, sample SAMEA4719762) | human gut metagenome | biome: human-associated habitat; feature: organic feature; material: feces | place: Cameroon | collected 2013-10 ... | reverse complement strand
GCGGAGAAGGGCGGCGATGCGGGCGAGGAGTTCGCCGAGGCCGAAGGGCTTGGTCATGTAGTCGTCCGCCCCGGCACCGAGCCCGGCGATCTTGTCGCGTTCGGCCGTGCGCGCGGTGAGCATCAGGATGGGCAGGGCGGCGTCACGGCGGCGGATTTCGGCGCAGACGGAGACGCCGTCGCGCTTCGGCATCATGATGTCGAGCATGAGGAGGTCCGGACGTTGCGCGGCATAGGCGGCGAGGGCGGCTTCGCCGTCGGGGACCGTCCGCACGGCGTAGCCCTCCGTCTCCAGCGCGACGGCGACCCACTTGCGGATGTCCGCATCGTCTTCCGCGAAGAGGATCTCAGACATGGCGGCACGCCTTCACGTATGCGAGCACTTCGTCCACGAGCGTGTTCAGCTTCGCCGTCTCCCGGGCGATGGTGTCGAGGGATTCCCGTCGGCGGGTGTCGGAGAGGCGTCCCGCGCGGGCGAGGTCCGCACAGAGCGAAATCGACGTGAGCGGCGTCTTGAGGCGGTGCGTGAAGTCGGCGACCGAATCGAGCTGCGTGCGTGCGGCGCGGCGGGCACGCAGGATGGCGCGGGAGAGGAGGCCGCAGCCGAGGAGAATGAAGAAGCCGCACGCGGCGAAGGTGGCTCCCTCCGCGAAGAGGATCGCATGGGCGCGGGCAGTGCCCGGACTGCGGCTTCCGGGCCACGCGACGCGCACGGACCGGTCCGGGAAGGCGGGCGCGAGCGGTGCCGCGCCGAAGCAGCGGTCGTCGGACGGGAAAAGATGGTGGTCGTCCGTGCGTCCCTGGGCGTCCACCACGGCCACGCTCACGGGGAGCCGCCGGCCCGCCGTGGGCGGCGTCAGGGTCCGTGCGGCGGCCATCTCGGCGGCGAGGCACTGGGCCTCCGCCCCCAGGTAGGCGCGTCCGAGCGTGCGCCCGCGCGCCAGTTCGGCGGAGAGGAAGCGGTGGACGGCGAACGGCAGTACGCAGAGCGGCACCAGCAGGATGAGAAAATAGACGAAGAGATCCTTGTTCATGGCGGTATATTCTAGCATAACGCCGCCCCATGCAACGCCATTGGCCCCGATCTCCCACGCCTGGCCCCATGCCGCCAGACGGCATGGAGGGGGCCGTTGGATTTCGTCCGCACCATAATCTTGTTATCCTCCCTGGAAGGAGTCTCGGTTTCCCGCCAAGAGGATTCGCCACGAGGATGGTCTGCGGACGGGACGAGATTACGGTGCGGACGAGCGAACGAATTTACATGCAGTTTACACAGGCCGGGACGGACTATGCTATCATTCGCGCCATGCAGATCATTTTCGCCATGAAAGGGGCTTTCGCGCCATGAAGAAGACATCGCTTTCAACCATCATGGGACTCTTCGTCGCCCTGCCGCTGGCGGTCCGGGCGGAGGAGGGGATTGGCACGAATCTCACGGTTGTCGTCACCGCGACGCCGATCACGCACGAGGAGACGGTCTCGAAGGACGGCGCGGAGACCGTGACGATCGGGCGGACGCAGCTCGCGGCGCTGAACGCGCAGGATCTCCAGACGGCGCTCCGGCAGGTGCCGGGCGTGACGATCTCCCGCTACGCGCCGGTGGGGAGCTACGGTGGCGGACAGGGGGGCAGCGTATACGTGCGCGGCGTGGGCACGGGGCGTCCCGGCGGCGAGGTGCGGATGTACGTGGACGGTGCGCCACGGGAGTCCGGCGTGTGGGGGCATCCGCTCATGGATTCGGTGCCCGTCGACTTCGCCGAGGCGGTGTCCGTCCACAAGAACCCCCAGCCCGGACACTATCCCGGAACCTTCGCCGCCGTGGACGTGACGACGCGCCGGCGGGAGACGCCGGGCGAGGAGGCCGAGGTCGATCTCGCCTACGGGCGCTTCAACACGCTCGTCGGCGCGGCATCGGCCGGGGCGAAGGAGGGCGTGGTGGACGCCTACGCCGGCATGGCCTACAAGTATTCCGAAGGGGCGCGTCCGCACGGATCCGCCGAGATGAAGAACGCCTACGGGCGCGTGGGGGTGGACCTCTCCGAGACGGAGCGCCTGGCCTTCATCTACCAGCGCACGGACAGCTGGGTGGAGGATCCCGGCGAGAAGCACGGCACGCGCCCCGTCTACGACCGCTTCGACCTCGCGACGGACCTCTACACGGTGCGCTTCGACACGGACCGCGAGGCGCTCAAGGGCTTTTCGCTCATCTACGTCGAGCATGGCGCGATCGAGTGGAAGAAGGACCATCTCTCGGACGGCAACCCGCGCTCCCCCGCCGGATTCGCGGACACCACCTGGCTCAACTGGGGCTTCCGCAACCGCTACGACTGGAACGTGTGGCAGGACCTGTGGCTCACGGGGGCCTTCGACGTCGCGGACGAGGGCGGTCACACCGCGAACACGCGCCTTGCGGACAACCGCCGCGTCTTCGGCTTCAAGGGGCGCTTCGTGACGGTCTCGCCCTATCTGGGCGCGCGCTACGACGTCCACCTGGACGAGGATTGGACGCTGACGCCCTCCGTCGGCGCGCGTTACGCCTTCCACGACCTCTACGACGACGCCTGGGCGCCGGACGCGGCGCTCACGCTCGACTGGCGCGAGACGGTTTCGTTCTACGTGAACGGCTCGCGCGGCGTCCACTACCCCGGCATCTACACGCGCGCCGTCGCGAACGACTTCGCGAAGGGGACGCTCGACGCGGAGGTGATGGACTACGTGTCCGGCGGCACGAAGGTGAAGCTGGACGAGCGGCTGGACCTGCTCCTCTCGCTCTTCCACAGCGAAGTCTCGGACCGCATTGACAAGACGGCGACCGGCTACGTCAATGCCGGCGGCCTGCGGGCGACGGGCGTCGAAGTCTCCTCGCACTGGCGTCCGACCGACGACCTTGCGTTCTTCGGCGGCGGCACGTGGACGAACCCCGAGACGCATCCCGTCTCGCGCCTCCCGCGCTGGACGTTCACGGCGGGCGGCACGTGGGCGATCTGCGACTGGCTGAAGTGGACGCTCGACGGGCAGTACATCGGCTCGATGAACGCCTACTCCGTGCGGGCGGAGGCGGACCGGGCCAACCTGCGCAAGCTGGACAACGCCTTCGTCTTCAACACGCGCCTCGCCGTGCCGCTGGCGTCCTTCCTCCCCGTGAAGGGCGAGTGGTACGTCTCCGTCGAGAACTTCACGAACCAGCACTACTGCTACTATCCGGGCTACCCGATGGCGGGGGCGATGATCTGGACGGGCGTGAAACTGACGTTCTAGTGTGCTATACTGTCGGCCATGGAAGACTGGCTAGACTTGCATCCAGACCCCGCACACGTCCGGCGTGAGCGCGAAAAGGCGCGCGAACTGCGCCGGACGCCCTGGTGGCGCGCGCAGATCGCGAAGGGCGTGTGCCACTACTGTGGGCAGCACGTGGGGCCCGAGAACCTGACGCTCGACCATGTCGTGCCTGTCGCGCGCGGCGGCAGGTCGACGCGCGGGAACTGCGTGCCGTGCTGCCGGGACTGCAACGCGAAGAAGAAGGCCTACACGCCCGCCGAGCAGATCCTCGCCCAGCTCTTTCCCGGCGGCGCGCCGGATGGCGGTGAACCGCCCGAAGCGCTCGTGCGTTAAATGGCGCAGTGACTGGGTTTTCTGCAAAGGATACGGATATGGAAGCTTTGAAGGCGACGGGCGTCTGCCATGCCTATGGCAGGGGCGGGGCGCGTGTTGACGTTTTGAAGGACTTTGCCCTGGAACTGGCGCCGGGCGCGTTCGAGGTCCTGATGGGGCCGAGCGGGAGCGGCAAGTCGACGTTCCTCCACCTGGCGGCGGGGCTGTTGACGTGCGGCACGGGCACGATCACCATCGGGGGGACGGAGGTGACGGCGCTCTCCGACAGCGCGGCGGCGAAGTTCCGCCGCCGCCACGTGGGCGTCGTCTTCCAGGGCTTCAATCTGCTCGACACGCTCACGGTCGCCGAGAACGTCATGCTGCCCGTGCGGCTCGACCACGGCACGCCGAACCGGGACCGTCTGGACGCCCTCCTCGCGAAGTTGGGGCTTGCGGGCAAGGCGGCACGCCGTCCCACCGAACTCTCCGGCGGCGAACGCCAGCGCGTGGCCATCGCCCGCGCGCTTTTCGCGGAGCCGGACGTGATCCTCGCGGACGAGCCGACGGGGAATCTCGATGTCGTCGCCGCGAAGGGGATCTGCGAACTCCTCCGCACGCTCAACGCGGATGAGCGGAGCGCGATCCTCCTCGTCACGCACGACCCCGTGGTGGCGGTGGCGGCGACGCGCGTCCATTTCCTCCGGGACGGCGCGGTCGCCGCCTCGGTCGAGACGCAGCACGACCCGGCCCTGGTCTCCCGCCGCTATCTGGAGACGTATCGATGATCGTCCGGCTGATGCTGCGGGGCCTTGCGCGCGGGAAGGCGCGCTTTGCGTGTGCGGCGGTTGGCATTGCCGCCGCGTGCGGGGCGCTTGTGTTCATGTTCTCGCTCGCGGCGACGAACGCGGCGCAGGCGCCCGCGCGTGCGAAGCGGGCGACGGCGCCGTGGGCGGCATGGAGCCAGCAGAATCCGTTCGGGGAACGGGGCGGAGGTGGACGACGCGCGGACGCGCCGAAATCGGAGGCGCGTCCCGACCTTAGGCTCTCCCTTGTGGGCTGCACGATTGACTACCGCCCCGGCGGGCGCGTCCTGCAGGGGCCGCCGATGCGGGCGGTGATCGCCGCCGCGCCGGCGGAGAACCCGTATGGATGCACGACGCTCGTGGAGGGACGCTGGGTCGACGACGGCGCGGCGGCGTGCGAGATCGTCTGCACGCAGGGGACGCTGCGGCGTTTCGGACGCGGGGAGCCGCCGCCCGTGGGGACGGCGATCACGTTCGTGGGGCGGCAGGGGACGCTGACGGCGACGGTCGTCGGCTATTTGGCGGATGCGAAGCTGCCGATGGGGTGGCCGGGCGTCTTCGCGAACAAGGCGGCGTTCAACGTCTTCAGGGACGAGGCACACGGTTCGCTCGCGCTCTGGCGGCAGATGCCGCCGCAGCCGTCGCCGCACCTGCTGACGGCGGCGTCGGAGCGGGTCGTCGCGGGGTTCACGGGCGACGAACAGCGGCGCATGGACTATGCGCGCCCGCTGATGCTGGCGGGCGCCGTGCTGACGGCACTCTGTCTGCTCGTCAATTCGCTTCTCCTTTCGGTGGAGGCGAACCGGCGGTCGCTCGCGACGTTGCGCACGGTGGGGTTGACGCGCGGGGGCGTCGTGTGGCTCGTGGTGGTGGAGGCGTTCCTCGCGACGGCGGTGGGGTTTCTCGTTGGATGTTTGGGCGCGATGGGGGGCTTGGTCCTCTACGTGGCGGCGGATCCGGTGGCGTTCCCGATGGGGACGGTCTTCGCGTGGGGCGTGATGGGGGGGGCGTTCGCGTGCGCGCTCGCGGTGGCGTTTGCCGCCGTGCTGTTCGCGCTGCGCCCCGCGCTCGCGGTGCGTCCGCTCGACGCGCTGGAGGAGCGTCCGCACCGTCGGCGGCGCGGCATGGCGGTGGCCTTCGCGTGCGGATTCGCGGCGTTCATCGCGGTGGAGGTGTGGGGGGCTTCCCTGATGCGGGGATTCGTGCCGAGCGCGGAATGGCCGGATGCGATCGTCTCGATCCTGCCCGAGGGGGTGAGCGCGTTCGACATCGAGAAGCTGCGCGCGCTGCCGGGCGTGAAGCGGATTTCCGAGCTGTGTCCGCTGCAGCTCGACTTCGATCCCGAGGAGGAACTGCCGATGCGGGGCGGACGCGGCGGACCGGAGGGCGGCCCGAGGCGGAAGCCCTGCCGGAACGCGCTCTTCCTCGCGGCGGAATGGCTGCCGCAGTTCCGGTTCGTGGAGGGGACGTGGGCGGCGGCCGAGAAGGCGATCCGCTCCTCCGACGCCTGCGTGATCGCGGAGATGATCAGCCGCGCGCGGAACCTGCACGTGGGGGACACGCTGCGCGTGGCGCTGCCGGGACGCGGACCCAGGACCGTGGCCGAGCTGCCGATTGCCGGCGTCGTCGACCTCAACTGGCACATGGTGACGAGCCGGGGCCTCGTGCGGGGGCTCAACGGCGCACCGGTCATGACGGACGGCACGGTCTTCGTCTCCTTCGACACGCTTGAATCGCTCGATCCGCGTCCGGCGGCGGCGGTGAAGATGACGCACCTGTGGGTCGAATACGAGCCCGCCTTCCTGAAGGAGAAGGGCGTCTTCCCGGCCGGGCGCGCCGTCGAGGCCGAAATCGCGAAGGCCCTCGGCCTCGCGGGGGACCAGCCGTCCTCCACCGTCCGCCTGCACGCCCGCGACGAAATCGCGGACGGGACGCTCGCGCATGGTTCCGACCTGATCGGGCAGATTGCGCGCGTTCCCTTCGTCTTCCTCGCGATCCTCGCGCTCGGGTTCATCGCGATGCTCGTGGCGGACGCCGATGCCGCGAAGCGCGAGTTCGCCGTCCTGCGCGCGGTGGGCGCCACGCGCGGCCAGCTCGCGGCGCGCCTCGTGCGGGGGGCGCTGCGCACGGCGTTCTGGGGCATTGTGTCCGGCCTTCCCGTCGGCGCGGCGGTCGGCTGGCTGACGTCGATCAAGACGGGGGGCGTCTGGCCCGGCATGCCGCACTATTTCGCGGTACCGTGGACGGTCGTCGCCGAGGGGACGGTCGGTGCGCTCGTCTTCGTGCTGCTCGTCGCCCTCCCCACCTCGCTCGTCCTGATCGCCCGCGAAAGCCGTCGCATTTGACATTCGTGTTTTGAAGTGCTAAGATAGCCCCATCAATCGGAAACGTGGATGCGGGTGTGGCCGCCGCACGTTGCCCTTTTCGGGAGGGACGGGTTTGCCCCGTCCGCAATCGCGGCGGTTTTGCAACGACTTCTGACGTTTGTCTAAAAAAATCGTTTTCGGGCTTCCCTTCGCTGCGGAAGGATGATATACTTCCGCTCGACATGGAAACGGAAGGATATAGAACGGTCAGTGAAGTTGCGGAAGGATGGGGCGTCACGCCCCGTCGGGTCCGTGACTTCTGTTCCGCCGGAAGGATTCCCGGCGCGAAGACGGCCGGAAGGTCCTGGCTGATTCCAGAGGATGCCATGAAGCCGGCGGACGGACGGTCCGTTCGCGGCGGCGGCATGGCGAAGCAAGGTCCGGAGACGATGGAAATGCAGAATCGGAACATGATGAACTACTGTCCTGACATCAAGGTCTTCGACGCGACGATGCGCGATGGCGGTCTCGTGAACAATTTCGGGTTCACGGACGAGTTCGTGCGCGACCTCTATCGGGCGAATCTCGCGGCGGGCGTGGACTACATGGAGTTCGGCTACCGGGCCTCCAAGAACATGTTCAAGGTCTCGGACTTCGGCAAGTGGAAGTTTTCGGACGAAGAGGACATCCGCGCCGTCGTGGGCGAGAACAAGACGCCGCTCAAGATCGCGGTGATGGCGGACGCGGGGCGCTGCGACTACAAGACGGACATCCTTCCGAAGAAGGACAGCGTGGTGGACGTGATCCGCGTCGCGTGTTACATCCACCAGATTCCGCTCGCCATCGACATGATCGAGGATGCGAAGGCGAAGGGCTACGAGGTGACGTGCAACCTCATGGCCGTCTCGAAGGTGCCGGGCGAAGATCTCGAAAAGGGCATCAAGATGATCGCCGCCTCGCCGGTGGACGTACTCTACCTCGTCGATTCGTTCGGGTACTTCTGTCCCGAACAGATTGCCGGGCTCGCGAAGAAGTACGTCGAGGCCATGCAGGGCCGCGAGACGGGTTTCCACGGCCACAACAACCAGCAGCTTGCCTTCGCGAACACGATCGAGTGCTGCCGCCACGGTGTGAACTACCTGGACGTGACCGTCAACGGCATGGGGCGCGGCGCGGGGAACTGCTTCTCGGAGCAGCTGCTGAACTTCCTCAAGAACCCGAAGTACAGCGCGCTGCCGATCCTCGAATTCGTGCAGAAGCACATGCTCAGGATGAAGACCGAAGGCTGGAAGTGGGGCTACGACATTCCCTATCTGCTGACGGGGGTGATGAACTGCCATCCGCGCTCGGCCATCAAGTTCATCGCCGACAACCGCACGGACTACGTCAACTTCGCGCACGAGTTGACGGAGATGGACTGAGCGGGCTGCGGTTTGGCGGTGATGAGCTGCGCCATCTCCGCCGGGAGCAGGCGGGCGGCGTCGAGGTCCGCGAGGTCGCGCCATTCGAACGCGATCCAGTCCTCCTTCGCCGTGGCGGGCGTGCTCTCCGGGAGGAAGAGGCGGTAGACGAGGTTGATTTCGGCATGGGGCTTGCCATGTTGCCGGAACTGGTTCTCGACGACGCCCAGGAAGACGCCCGCCGTCGCGTCGACGCCCATCTCCTCCTTTATTTCGCGCACGAGCGCCTGTCGGCCCGTTTCGCCGAACTCGATGTGTCCGCCGGGAAGATAGGTCGTTGCGCCGCCCTTTGCGCGGCAGAGGAGCACCTTGCCGTTCTGGATGCAGACGCCGCGGGCGATCGTCTCGATCCCCGCCAGTTCGTATTCGGGAAAGTCCATAACGGGTGAGGCTCCGTCTTGGGAATGGAGAATCATGGAAGATTCCCTCCGTTTCGAAGACAGACGGCGGAGAGGTCGGAAAGGCCCGCTTTATCTCGAAGATGTTGGTTCATGGCGCAATTATATCAGATTTCTCGTTCTGAGAGCGGGACGTTTGACTTCTTTTGCGCCGTCGGCGGGAGACTTTAGGATTACGGCAACCTGTGGCCGATGGGCTGGTGCGCGAAGTACCCGCGCCGCCCTCGGCGCGGGACGCTGAAACGGGCCCCCACCCCGTGTACAGATGGGTGCGTGCGTGGTACGGGCCGGCACCATGTGCGCGTGGGAGGAGCCGACGTCCCCGGCGGCCCGCGCGCCTCATGGCGTCCCCGTGGGCGTTTCCATGTACGCGGCGCGCCGAGGACGTCGCGCCCTACCATGGGGTGCGTGCTTCGGGCCGGCACCATGTGGCGCGTGGTAGGGGCCGACGTCCCCGGCGGCCCGCGCGCCTGATGGTGTCCCCGTGGGCGTTTCCGTGTACGCGGCGCGCCGGGGACGTCGCGCCCTACCATGGGGTTCGTACTACGGGCCGGCACCATGTGCGCGTGGTAGGGGCCGACGTCCTCGGCGGCCCGCGCGCCTGATGGCGTCCCCGTGGCGTTTCCATGTGCGCGGCGCGCCGAGGACGTCGCGCCCTACCATGGGGTGCGTGCTTCGGGCCGGCACCATGTGGCGCGTGGTAGGGGCCGACGTCCCCGGCGGCCCGCGCGCCTGATGGTGTCCCCGTGGGCGTTTCCGTGTACGCGGCGCGCCGGGGACGTCGCGCCCTACCATGGGGTGCGCGGCAGGGTCCGACACCATGGGTATGTGGTAGGGGCCGACGTCCTCGGCGGCCCGCGCGCCTGATGGCGTCCCCGTGGGCGTTTCCATGTACGCGGCGCGCCGGGGACGTCGCGCCCTACCATGGGGTGCGTACTACGGGCCGGCACCATGTGCGCGTGGTAGGGGCCGACGTCCTCGGCGGCCCGTGCGCCTCATGGCATCATTCCTAAAACCTAAAACCTGAAACCTCATCCCTGAAACCTGACAGCGAGAGGTTCAGAATCTTGCGCAAATGGATAAGGCGCGGCGGTGGAATGTGGTATAATCCGGCTTGTCAAAACAAACATTGGAGGTTGAGGATGCTGAAGAGCGTGTCGGTCGTTTCCGTTTGCATCGCGTGCGCCGTGGGCGGCGCGGGGTCTGCGTTCGCGTGGGATGTGGAGCATGACGAGATTGCGCAGCTCGTCGGCGAGTCGCTGCCGGCGGAGATCAAGGCGTCGTTCGACTTCGACGACTTCGGCGTCCTGATGGCCTTCTGCCACTTCCCCGACATGACGGAATGGGAGCCGCGCCGCTGGCGGACGGTGGACGACTACGCGCCGCACGTCGGGCCGGACGACCGCGCGATCCTCGCCGCAGCCGGCTGCGGCGGCTACTGGGCGCACACGGAGAAGGGGAAGGCGACGCTGATGGCGCTTCTCGCGCGCGCCTTCGGCCGCGGCGACCACCGCGTGGCGGCGTTCTACCTCTCGGTGCTGACGCACCCGGTCGGCGACGAGAGCGCGCTCAACCATCCGACGATCCTGAACTTCGTCCACTACTGCCACTACCAGGGCGTCGCGTTCGGCACGCGCAAGGTCGAGGCGGGCGCGAAGAACATCTTCGGCTTCCGCTCGGACGGCGACGTCGTGCGGCGCGCGCGCGCGAAGCTGAAGGGCTACCGCCCGTCCGCGCCCGCCGTCGCCGGCTTCCGCGCGCAGCAGCTCGCGCTCTGCGTGCGGGCCGTCGACCAGGCGGCCTATGCGGCCGAGAAGGAGGTGGCGATCGGCTTCGGCCGGCCCGGTGCCGCCGAGGCGCTGGCGGATCTCGTCGCGATGCAGGTGCGGGCGATCCTCGACATCGCCTGGACGTGCTGGGTGAACCGCGCGGTTGACGCGGCGCTGCCCGCCGCCGATTTCCAGGCGTGCTTCGACCGCGACGCCGCGCGCGCCACGAAGGCGCTCGATCCCGGCCGGCAGGCCGTCTTCGCCGACCTCTTCGACGCTTCGCGGAACCCGAAGGCGCCGAAGGGGACGGTCGCCCTCGTCTGCGAGGCCCTGGGGCTCCGTTCGAGCGGCGCGCAGTCCTACGCCGGGCGGCTTGTCCTGGGGGCGTGCGGGCGGACGCTGCGCGATGCGGGGTACGCCGTCAAGGCATACGACTTCCGCAACCTGGCAGCCGGGACGCTCTCGGCCGCCGAGACGCCGACGCTGATCGTCGCGGCCGGGTTCCACGCCCCGGAGGCCGAGGCGGCGCGGGCGCTCGCCGCCTACCGCGACGCGGGCGGACGCATCGTCTATGTGAGCGGGCAGGATCCGGGCGGCAGCGTGCGCGGGCATGGCGATCCGTTCGGCATCACCGGCTTCGGCGCGGCGCTCGCCGACCGCGCGCCGGAGGACCTTCCCGTCTCGCCCCGGTGGCATCGCGTCGGCATCTGTTCCGACTGGCGGAAGATGGCGGTCGTCCTGGACGGCGTGCGGCATCCGCTTCGCCGCGACGCGAACGGCGACGGCTACGCGAAGCCCGCCTGCGCGCAGGAGATCCTTCCGGGGCCCGGCATCGAGCCGCTGGCGTACCTCGACAACGGGCGGGCGCGCTTCTGCGTCGCCGCGCGCAAGGGGAACGTGACGTGGCTGCCGGTCTACCTGCTCTCGCCGTTCCTCTTCTCGGACGACACGTCCCTCGACTTCGGCGCGCTGCGGCTCGACGCCTTCGCCGCGCCGCTCCTCCTCCAGGTGGTGGAGACGGCGTCCGCGAACAGACCTGAATGAGCGCGCCGCCGCCTTTCCGAGAGAAGCGTTCGTACGCGGTCGGCGACGCCGCGTTCCCGCTCGCCCTGCCGCTTGTGCTGATCGGGGGGCGGCGTGACGCCTGATGCGTGCATCGTGCTGGCGCTGCATACGCACGACAGCGCCATCTGGAAGACGCAGTATGCGGGGCTGTGCCGCTATTGCCGTCCGCGCGGCTGGACGGTGCGGGACTGCTGCCTGGGCCGCTCCGTGCATCTGCGAACCCTCCGCCGCCTGGTCCGGGACGCGCGGGTCGTCGGCGTCATCTCCTCCCTGCCGATGCGACTGCCGCCCGCCGTCCGGGCGCGCGTGCCCGTCGTCTGCTTCGACTGCCCGCGCACGGCCGTCCCCGAGGGAAGCCCGCACATCCGGCACGATGCCGACCAGACGGCCCATCTGGCCGCCGGCGAGCTGATGTCCCTGCCGCTTCGGTGCCTCGCCTATGCGCATCTGCCGTCCGACATGTACTGGAGCCGGGAGCGGGCGGCGGCGTTCGCGCGGGAGATCCTGCGGCGCGGCGGGCACCTCGGCCCGGCGTTCCGGCAGCCGGGGGTTTCCGACAGGCGCCGGCTGCTGCCGGCCGTGGTGCGCTGGCTCGCCGGCCTTCCGAAGCCCTGCGGCGTCTTTGCCGCGAACGACGAGATGGCGCAGGTCGTCGTGCAGGCGTGCGTGCGCGCGCACCTGCGCGTCCCCGACGACGTGGCCGTCGTGGGCGTGGACAACGACCCGCGCTTCTGCGAGGGGGCGGTTCCGATTTCAAGCGTCATGCCGGACTGGGACGCCGGCGCGTTTCTGGCGGCGCGGGCGCTCGACCGGATCGTGCGCGCCGATGCGCGCGCGGTGGAGGCGACGGCGTTCCGTCCGCTCGGGCTCATGCGGCGGCAGTCGTCGGGCGGCGGGCACCGCGCGCGCCAGGAACCGCGCATCCAGGAGGCCGTCGGCCTGATCCGTGCGGAGGCGTGCGCGGGCCTTCGCGCCGTGCGCGTGCTCGGCGTGATGCGCGGCGCGCGCCGTTCGGCCGAGCAGACGTTCCGCAGCGTGACGGGCATGAGCGTTCTGGAGGCCATCCGCAGGGCCCGCTTCGAGAACGCGCAGATCCTGCTCGAAACGACCTCCCGGGACGTCGCCTACGTGGCACAGGCGTCCGGCTACCGGAGCGTGCCGACGTTCTGCCGCACGTTCAAGGCCGCACTGGGGCTCTCGCCGCTCGAATGGCGGGCGAAGAGCCGGGCGTGAGCCCGTTCGTTTCTGCGCAAACGGATAATATCGGGTGGTGGAAATGTGCTACACTGCACTCGAAGGGCGATTTGGAGAACGACATGCCGACGACAACATACACAGATTCCCCGATGCTGCGGTCGCTGCTGGTGGGGACGCTGGCCGCGTTGGGACTCGTTTGGTCCGCTGCGGCCGGCGGCGCCTCGTGCGCGCCGTCTCCGAAAGGCCCGGAGGCGTACCTGCTCCAGGCGCGGCGGCTCTATCCGACGGCGGCGTGGTGCGGCCTGACGAACTCGCTCGTCGACGCCTTCTTCGATCCGGCGGCAGCGGCGGCCGACCGTCCCGTGCCGCAGGGGCGGATCCGTTGGCACCACGTGCCGGGCATGCGCAACGTGCGTGACATCGGCGGGTGGAACGGTCTGCCGACCGGGCGTGTCTTCCGGGGCTCGGAGCCGGACTGCCTGCCGGTCGAACAGGTCGGTGAGAAGCGCTTCCACCGTCTGGGCGTGACGGAAGCGGGTCTGCGCACGATGCGCGAGACGTTGAAGATCCAGACGGATCTCGACCTGCGTGCGGCTTCGGAATGCCCGCATCCCGACGTCTCGGCCCTGGGCGTCCGCCTCGTGCGCGTGCCGCTCGGCGCCTATCTGGGCGCGTTCACCGCGACGAACCAGTACGCGCAGGCGCTGCGCGTCTTCGCCGTACGCGGGAACTACCCGATCTACTTCCACTGCTGGGGCGGCGCCGACCGCACGGGGACGCTCGCGTATCTGGTCGAGGGTCTGTGCGGTGTCTCGGAGGCGGACCTTGCGGTCGACTACGAGCTGACGTCGTTCGCGCGCGTCTTCGGCCTGCGGCGACGGACGGGCACGCCGCATCCCGAGACGGGACGGCCGGAGTGCGCATTCCCGGCGTTCGTCGCGCGGCTCAAGGGCTATCCCGGCGGGACGATGGCCGAGAAGATTTCCGTTTACATGGAGCGGACGCTGGGTCTCACGAAGGCCGAGATCGCCGCCATCCGGAACAACGTCATGGGCGAGGGGACGTCTGTACCCGATGTCCGGGAGACCGTTGTCCGGCTGGAGGAGCTGGACATCCACGCCTTTACGGAACCGACCTGGGAGACGCGGCCGCGCGCGAAGCGCAGCGTGCGCGATACGCCGCTCACGGTCGGCGGCATCACGTACGAGAACGGTGTCGGTCTGCTCGTGAAGGACACGATTCTCGGCGACTTCTTCCCCGGTGGTAAATGCCGTCGTTTCGAGGTGGCGTTCGGCCTCGACGCGCGCGCCCACCGGGACGCCCGGGCCGTGTTGAACGTCTGGGGCGACGAACGGCTGCTCGCCACGTCGGGCGAAGTCGGCACCGGCGAGGCCGAGGGCAAGAAAGGCGGAAAGTGAGGGCGCGCATGGTCGACACGGCGTTGATGAAAAGTCTGGTGGCGGTGGCGTTGGTCGCCGTTCGTCTCACCGCATCGGCGGGGGGCGATCTCGAAAGCGCCGAGGTCTGGGCGTCGGCGAAGGACGGCAAGACGCCGTTCGTCCTGACGCCGCTCGTTGGCGAGACGGACTGGACGGAGGGGAAGGCGGGGTATCTCCAGGCCGGCGCCTACGAGACGTGGAACGAGACGGCGTTCACGCTCACGGCGAAGGGCGACGGGCGCTTCTTCGTCGGGCTGTCCGCGCCGCACAACGTGCGACGGCTCTACCCGGAGGTCGCCTGGACGGACATCTCGATCGCGGGCGCGGGCCGCCAGGAGAACCTCGACTTCGCGCACGGCCTGACGTTCTGGGGCGTCAGCACGAAGGACGCGCCGTGCATCGAGACGGTCGCCGGGAGACGCGCGCTCGTCGTACGCGCCGACCGCGGGCGCTACCGGGGGCTTGACCTGAAGGCGGGCGACACGGTGACGGTCCGGGCGAAGTTCCGCCTCATGGGGCCGAGCGCGGCGCCGGCGCGGCAGCGCCCGCTCGACGTCTCGGCGGCCGTGAACGCCCCCGTGCCGGAGGGCGTGGCGCTCCCGTGCGCGAAGCGCGACTTCATCGGCATCTACGTGAAGACGCCGGACCCGGCGGCGCACGGCGGCGCCCAGTGCGTGCGCTTCCGCAACCGCGCGGTCCAGCCGGGGGCCGCCGCCGTCACGCTCCTGGACGGCGCGGCCGAGCCGAGCCGCTATCTCTACCTCCTCCTGTCATCCAGTTACACGAAGGGGCCCGACCTCGCGACGGTCGCCGTCACCTACGCCGACGGTACGGCGGACACGCTTGCACTCGCGAAGGGCCGCGAACTCGCCGACTGGTCGCACACGCTGAACGGCGACGCTTGCCAGACGGTCTTCTCGGCGAACGGCGAGAACGGCACGCGCCACTTCATGCTCGCGCGCGTCGTCCTGGACGAACGGAAGGCCCCCGTGAAGATCGCGCTCGCGACGGCGGAGAACAGCAACCTCTTCCTCTACGGCGCGACGCTGACGAGTGCGGACTGGAAGCCCGTGCGGGCCGAGAACGTAACGTTCCGCCTCGGCGGCGAGTGGCGTCTGCCGGACATGCCGGGCCGCGACATCGTGGCCGGCTCGGCACTCGACCTCTCGGGGCAGATCGACTTCGCGCCGTGCGGCACGTATGGCCGGGTCGTCCAGAAGGGCGGGCGCCTGTGCTTCGAGAAACGCCCCGACCGTCCGCTGCGTTTCTTCGGCAACCATTCGTCCAGCCAGTGGGTGTGCGACTGGGAGCCGGACGCGGACCGCTACTGCGAGCAGATGCGGCGCGTCGGCTGCAACGCGATCCGCCTCTCCATCCACCGCCTCGGCTGCGACTGGTGGGACGAGCGCGCGGACTGCCTTCGGCGGCATCCGCATGCCGACGGGTTCTTCCGCGACGACCGCATCGACAACTTCCTGCGCTTCGTCGCCGCGTTCAACCGCCACGGCATCTACTTCCTGATGGGGTCGGGCGGCGGGCCGCAGGAGATCGAGGCGATGATGGCGGGCGACGCCGAGTCGCTTGAGTACTACCGCCAGTTCACGATCCGCCTGCTCAACAGGCGCAACCCCTACACGGGCAACCTCGTCAAGGACGAGCCGTGCCTCCTCGGATGGGAGTTCGCGAACGAGCAGAGCGTCCAGCACGTCCAGCACATCGTCGCCGAAGTCCCCAATCCCGATGCGCCCCGCTCGTCCTTCCACCCGGTGCAGGCCAAGTACGCCGCGCGCGTGCGCACGCTCGTGAAGCCGCGCTGGGAGGCGTTCCTCAAGAAGAAATACGGCGACGGCTGGGCGCGGCACGCGGCCTACCCGAGGCGCTACACGGAGAAGACGCCGAACGCGCTCGACTTCCAGCTCTTCTCGCAAGAGCTGATGGAGGCCCAGATCCGCTTCTACCGCGACGTCATGAAGGAGGCCGGCTGGGACCGGCCGACGATGTGGGGCAACTACGACAAGATCCTGCGCACGACCGAGACGCGCGTGAAGACGGGGATGGCGACCGAGGTCAACAACTACCATTCCTTCCTCGCGGACGACGGCCACGGCCCGCAGGTCTCGTCGGCGACCGACGGCATGGCCGCGTTCCGCGACATCGCCGGCGCGGCGATCCCGGGCCAGCCCGTCGTCGTCACCGAGTACAACGACTGCCAGCACAACCGCTACTGCCACGAGATGGGCCTGGCGGCCGGCGCGGTCGCCGCGCTCCAGGGCTGGGATGCGTTCTTCCTGCACAACTCGACGGTGCTGACCGACGGGCTGACCGCACCGCCGTCCTTCAACATGAACGACGGGCTCGTCATCGCGAACCATTTCTCGATGCGCGCCTCGACGTTCCTCGCGGCGTGCCTCTACGGACGCGGCGATGCGGCGACTTCGCCGCACACGGTCACGCTCGACTACACGCGGGCGTTCATGGGCAAGCTCTCCTCGACGAGCTACCCCGACCCGCAGCAGCTGCGCGCCGTCATGCTCTGCGGCGTGCGCGTCGACTGGCCGGAATACGGCGCGACGCCCGGCTACAAGGCCGACCTCTCCTTCCCCGGCTTCGGCAACGATACGGCCGGCACCTACGAGTTCCTGCTCGCGCAGGCGAGCGATTCGAAGGCGCGCACGGCCGTCCTGGAGGCGATGGTCGCGCGGATGCGCGCGGCGGGCGTCCTCGGGCCCGCGAACCGCACGGACGTGAGGCGGGGCGTGTACGAGTCGGACACGGGCGAGCTGCTGGTCGAGTCGGCCCTGCCGCGCATGCGCGTCGCCACGCGGCACAGCGAGGCCGTCTCGCTTCCGGCGAACGGCGCGTATCGGGCCGGCTGCCTGGAGATCGTGCGCACGAAGAACAACGCGACGTTCGCCGCCGTCGCGGTGGACGGGCGGCCGCTCGCGGCGTCGGGCCGGATCGTCGTCGTCATGGACGGCGAGAGCGGCATCGACGGGGCGGTCAAGACGCCCGACCTCGTGCGGTTCGTCGGCTACCGGACGAAGGAGGGCCGCGCGCGCATGCAGGGCCGCAAGATCGGGCGCGCGAACGTGGCGCAGGTGCGCCTCCGCAACGCGCGGGGCGGCCGCTTCACCCTCTATCCGCTTTCGGTGAACGGCATCCGCCGCGCGCCGGCGGAGGTCACGCGCACGGGCGACGCGCTCGCCTTCACGCTCGACACGACCGAGGCGGCGCTCCCGGACGGCCTGACGCCGTTCTTCGAGCTTGTCGCGGAAGACGGTCCGTGAATCGAGATGGGTTAACGGAAAGGAGTCAACGGGAAGGAGTCGGGGATGGGCGAAATTCATGTTGGCCGCAGACACGGCCTGTTCGGACTGGGATTGGCGGCGTGCGGCGCGTTGATGGCGTCGGTCGCGCCGCAGGACGGCACGCGGTATGCCTGGGGCGGCACGTGGGACGCCAACTGGGTGCAGGACGCCCTGCCGGCGGACGGTGGCATCGCGCGTCTCGACGTGCCGAATCAGGGCCGTTCGGCCCACAGCACCTGGAAGATCGACGTCGACCGGACGGGCATCCGGCTGGGCGGCTTCGACTTCGGCAGGGTCGGCGTGGCGGTGGAGGGCTCGGGCGACATCACGTATGTCGGCGACAACCCGTTCATCCGCATCGACTATCTGCGTACGCCTTGGAATCCGGGGGAGAGTGACGATGTGTCGAAGTGGTATCCCGAACACGCCGACGCGCCGAACAACAGCTACTGCTACCGCACGTGCCACTACCGCCTGCCGATTCGCGGCACGGGCGGCAATCGGCTCTCGCTCAGGGGCGCGGGCGAGATCTGCATCGACAAGCCGGTCTCCGATTTCGCGGAGGTCGAGATCCGCAACGTCCTCATGGCGACGAACCCGGCGCCGGACTTCGCGTTCACGGCGTGTGACACGACGCTCGCGGGCGAGGTCTTCTACTGGCCGCTCGCGGGTGGCGACGTCTCGGCCGGTCTGGCCACAGGCCATGCGCTCACAGCGGGGGCCGGCGCCTCGCTCGCCGTGCGCAACACGACATGCACCTCGGCGACGCTGGCGCTCGGGACGCTCCGGCGTGGCCTCAAGGGCACGTTGACGATCCAGGCCCAGACGGGGACGCTCGGCGGGACGGAAAAGGTGACGCTCGCCGGCGCGGCGCCCGTGCAGGACGGCGGGCTTGTCGAGCCGTGGATCGTCGGGCGCGACGGCAGCGGCCAGGCCCACTTCCTCGCGTATGACGCGGCGGACGGCTTCAAGCCGTTCGCGCCGACGACGGACGACCTCGCGACGGCGGGCGAGACGGACATCGTCCGCGTCTCGGCGAACGTGACGCTTTCGGAAAGCAAAAAGATCCGCGGCCTCCTGATCGAGGGCGGCGCAACGCTCACGCTCGCCGACGGCGTCACGCTCACGGTCGGCGGCGAGGCGGGACGTGCGGCGGCGGTCATCGTCAACGCGACCACGGCCCACACCTACACGCCGCTCGCCGGGCAGGGCGGCGCGCTCGACTTCGGCGCGTCCGAGGGCTTCCTCTGGCTCTCGGCCCACTGGACGCCGACGGCGAACGACGTGCGCACGGACGTGCGCCTGTGTACGCAGATTCGGGGTTCGGCCGGCGTGACGCTCGCCGGCGCGCGGGCGGCCGTCGACCACAGCTATCTGCCCTCCGTCTATGCCGCCCCGGACTTCAATTTCTGCCGTTGGACGGGCGGGACGGCGATCGCCAACGTGTATCTCCGCGCAACCGTCTCGAAGCATGCCACGGTGAAGGAGAACCCCTTCACGGACTGCGGCGAGCTGTACGTGGTCGGAGGCGAGACGGTCGGCGGCGGCGCGCTGCGGCTCAATACCGCCTCCGCCGATGCGGGAGGCAAGGTCTGGCCGAACGATCTCTCTCTCGCGGGCGGCGGCTTTCAGGGGCGGAAGAACGCATCCGACCGGGCGAACACGGACGACACGAACGGCTCGATCGTGCAGGACGGCGGGGGCGGACGCCAGCGCATGCTCGGCCGCGTGACGCTCGTCGGCGACGCCCGCGTCGTGGCGGGCGACGATCCGACTGCGGGCTTCGAGTTCGCGCAGCCGATTGTCGGTACGGGGTCCCTTTCGGTTTGGCAGACACAGGCGCAGACGTTCTTCGACGCGGTCAACACGTTTCGCGGCAAGACCATCCAGGTCGGAACGGGGGCGGGCGTCCTTTCCCTGCGCGGTGCGGGCACGTTCGGAGACGGTCCGGCGGAGCTGGAGGGAACTCTCCAGTTCGCGGATCAGGCCGCGCCGTACGTTGTCACGAATCAGGTGACGGCCGGCGGCAATCTGGAACTGGTTCGCGCAAACGTCCAGCTCGCGGGCAGAACGTCCGTCGCCGGCACGGCGCGGGTCTACGGCGCGACGGATCTCGTCCTCGGCGAAGATGTCGCGTTCGGCGCACTCCACGCGGGTTCGACGCTGGCGCTCGCGGGCGCAATGCCCGACGCAAGGCTCGTCCTCGCGGGCGACGGCGACTCGCATCTCGACACGGTGACGGCGGGCGCGCTGCCGGTTGTCAAGAGGGGCGCCGGGACGCTGACGGTCCATGCGGCCGACGGCGGGCGCACGGCGTCGGCGACCGCCCCGGCCATCGACGTCGTGGGCGGCACGCTCAGGTTCGAGAGCGACATCTTCAGGAGCCCGGGGCTCGTCTACTGGCTTGACGCCTCCGACGCCTCGACGTTCGAGACCGACCCGACGACGGGCAACGTGATGAAGTGGCGCTCGAAGAACGGGAACGGCTACTTTTTCGCCGCGCCGCACTACACGGACGAGACGGTGCTCGGCTTCTATCCGGGCTACGGCGCGCAAACGGGCGTCCATCGGGTGAACGGCCTGAACGTGCTCACGTTCAAGCCGGGCAACGATTCCCGCAACGGTCTTGTCGGGTCGCGTCCCGTCTCGCAACGGACGGTTTTCGTCGTGAACGTGCCGCGCCTGACGAAGGCCGACCAGTGCCTCTTCGGCACGACGGCCGACTACTCGTTTCGCTCGGAGGCCTCCGACCGGTGGCGTGTCAGCACGCAGCGGACGAACTATGAGTCGAGCGGCGGCTCCTACGTCAACGGCGCGTGGACGACGACGGGCGCCTTCGCGCCGGGAGAGCCGCAGATCGTGACCGTGCGCCATCCGGTCGACGTGCGCGCCAACAACAGCCCGGAGGAGGCGGACGATCCGCCGGTCTACAGGGGCCGCGACTACGAACGCATGCAGCTGGGCTTCCAGTACGAAGACGTGCGCACGGCCGGCGCCTTTGACGGCGACATCGCCGAAGTGCTGGCGTTCGACACGATCCTCACGGACGACGAGCGCAAGACGGTCGAGAACTACCTCGCGAAGAAGTGGGGCGTCGGCGCGGAACTCCACGCCGACGTGGCCGCGCGCGGCCGGCAGGTCATCGATCCGGCGACGGCGATCCGCCTCGGGGACGGGGCCGTCCTCGACCTGAACGGCCACGACCAGACGATTGCCGCGCTGTCGGGCCGCGGCCGGATCGTGAACGGCGCGGGCGGCGCGGCCCCCGTCCTCACGGTGACGGGCCCGTGCGACTTCGACGGCGTTGCCGAGGGCGTCACGCTCCGCTTCGCGGGCGGCGCGCGGCTCGGTACGTTCGGAGGAGGCGTGCCGACGAACGGCCTCCTCTACCGGCTCGACGCCGCGCGGCCGGAGACGCTTCTCGCGGACGCGGACGGCTGCGTCACCAACTGGGCGAGCCGCAGCGCGGGCGGCGTCGCGTTCGACTGGAAGAGCGGCTATGCGACTGCCTCGCGGACGCGCGGTCCGCTCTTCCAGGCCTCCTGCCCGGCCTTTGGCGGCCGCCCCGGCGTCTTCTTCGACGGCGCGGCCCAGCTGCGGGCCACGGCGCCGACGCCGACGAAGACGCTCTTCGTGGTCTGGAACTGGTCGGACGCGGTCGAGAACACGTCGCGGCCGTGGTCTTCGCC
>ERZ1026780.915-NODE-915-length-21048-cov-10.853666_pt1 | contig 21048 bp, 15 predicted proteins | sample MGYA00380126_ERZ1026780 | MGnify/ENA primary metagenome ERZ1026780 (study PRJEB33269, sample SAMEA4719762) | human gut metagenome | biome: human-associated habitat; feature: organic feature; material: feces | place: Cameroon | collected 2013-10 ... | reverse complement strand
ACGTTAAAAAATACGCTCAAAGCTTGCTCAATTAGAGTAAAACAGGGCGTGCTGCCAAAAACTTGCTTCTGCCCTTTTACCTTTGCTTTACCCTTCGGCCTGCGATTTTCAATTCACTTCGGCCGGTGACCGCTGGTTCAGGGCGACAATCTTGCGGAATATTTTGTCCTTACTGAATAGAAAAGAAAACGAAATGATCACTTTCTCATTATTTTGTTGTACCTTTGCAAACAGAAATAAGAATAAAGAATGATAGTTTGTATAGCAGAGAAACCCAGTGTTGCCAAAGACATAGCCCGCATCATAGGCGCAAACTCGGCACACGACGGATATATGGAAGGTAACGGATACCAAGTAACCTGGACCTTCGGCCACTTGTGTGAGCTGAAGGAACCCGACGACTATACCCCCATGTGGAAAAGATGGAGCCTTTCGGCCCTGCCCATGATTCCACAAAGATTCGGCATCAAGCTCATCAATGACGAAGGCATCAAGCGACAGTTTGGTACCATAGAGCGACTGATGCAGGCGGCCGACAGCATCATCAACTGTGGTGACGCCGGACAGGAAGGTGAGCTCATACAGAGATGGGTGATGCAGAAAGCACAGGCCAAATGTCCCGTAAAGCGACTCTGGATTTCATCAATGACCGATGAAGCCATCCGACAGGGATTTCAGGAACTGAAAGACCAGAGTGAGTATCAGCCGCTCTACCTTGCCGGACTCTCACGTGCCATAGGCGACTGGATACTCGGAATGAACGCCACACGTCTATACACCCTGAAATACGGACAGAACAGACAGGTGCTCAGCATAGGACGTGTGCAGACTCCCACCCTTGCACTCATCGTGAACCGACAGAAAGAAATCGACAACTTCGAGCCAGAACCCTACTGGGTGCTTGCCACCATCTACCGCGACACACAGTTTACTGCCACAAGCGGTAAATTCACCAGCAAGGAGGAAGGCGAGAAAGCATTCAGCACCATCGCCGGAAAGCCCTTCACCGTGACTGCTGTCACCAAGAAGAAAGGAACCGAGGCGCCACCTCACCTCTACGACCTCACATCGCTGCAGGTGGACTGCAACAAGAAGTTCAGCTATTCTGCCGACATGACGCTCAAGCTCATACAGAGCCTCTACGAGAAGAAATTTACTACCTATCCTCGTGTGGACACCCAGTTTCTTACCGACGACATCTACCCCAAATGTCCTCAGATTCTCAATGGTGTGAGTCAGGCAAAGATCAACAGCCAGCAGAAATACCTGCCCCTGATACAGCAACTGGCAGCAACAGGAAAGAAACTGCCCAAGAGCAAAAAGGTGTTCGACAACAGCAAAGTGACCGACCACCATGCCATCATCCCTACAGGAGTGCCACCCTCGGGACTTACAGATATGGAAGCCAATGTGTACGACCTCATTGCCAAGCGCTTCATCAGTATCTTTTATCCTGACTGCAAGTTCTCTACCACAACCGTCCTGGGCGAAGTAATCGGCGAGACTGACGGTAAAGAACAGAAGGTGGAATTCAAAGTGAGCGGCAAGGAAATACTCGAACCAGGCTGGAGAGAGGTATATGCCAAGGAGTCAAACAACAAAAACACCGACGAGGAGGAGACTGACGGCAACAACAGCAAGAAGGAAAACGTAGAAGAACGCACCCTGCCCGCATTCGTGAAGGGAGAGAGCGGTGACCACAAGCCTACACTCACGGAGAAGTGGACCACACCGCCCAAATACTACACCGAAGCCTCGCTGCTCAGAGCCATGGAGACGGCTGGAAAGTTTGTGGAAGACGAAGAACTGCGCGCTGCCCTGAAGGAGAACGGAATAGGCAGACCTTCATCGCGTGCCGGCATCATCGAAACCCTCTTCAAGCGACACTACATAAGGCGACAGCGAAAAAACCTCGTTGCCACACCTACGGGTATCGAACTCATCGACACCATCAACGAGGAACTGCTGAAAAGCTGCGAGCTGACAGGTATCTGGGAGAAGAAGTTGCGCGACATAGAGCACAAGACCTACGACCCTGCCGACTTCATCAACGGACTGAAGGAACAGATCAACCAGATTGTGAAAGACGTGCTGTCGGACAACAGCGCACGCCACGTCACCATAACCACCGAGGAAGACCTCAAGAAAAAGCCTGCAGCCAAGAAAACTACGGCAAGAAAGCCTTCGGCGACTGGAACATCGCAGCCTGCGACTCCTGCGGCAAACGAAGACCCAATGGTAGGCAAGCCCTGCCCACTGTGTGAAAAGGGAACCATCATCAAGGGAAAGACAGCCTACGGATGCAGCAACTGGAAGGAAGGATGCCAGTACAGACTGCCATTCGACAAGATGTAAATCTCTGAGGTTTCGCATGTACGGAAGTTGAGTAAATCTCTGGTAAGAAAAAATAATTCACCCCTTTTTACGTTATCCTAATATGAAACATATTAGACGGAACACAATGCTCTTGCTCATCAGCAGCCTCCTGCTGATGAGCTGTGGAACAGACAAGTATATGAAGAAAGGCGAGAAGTTTCTCGCCTTAGGCGAATACTACGATGCTGCCAACCAGTTCAAGCAGGCTTACACGCGTACGCCAGCCAAGGAGCGCAACACCCGTGGAAAACGGGCTCTGAAGATGGCTCAATGCTACCAGCGCATCAATGCCACACCCAAAGCCATAGCTGCCTATCGAAACGCCATACGCTACAACCAGGCATCGAAGGAAGACCAACTGGCCTATGCCCGACAGTTGCTCAAGAATGGCGACTACCGACAGGCTGAGAAGGTGTTCCTGATGCTCAAAGACTCCATGCCTGGAAACCAGCTCGTTGCCAACGGACTGAAGTCGGCACAGATGGCACCCGAATGGAAGAAGCAGGGAAGCCGATACATCGTAAAACGCATGGATGTCTTCAACTCACGACGCCACGACTATTCGCCCGTACTCTTCGGCGATGACTACGACCAACTTTATTTTACCTCGACACGCAACGAGGCGCTGGGAGACGAACTGAGTGGAATCACAGGCACCAAGGCTGGCGACATCTTCCTCTCAGAAAAAGACGACCGAGGGAAATGGAGCAAACCCGAGGCCATAGGCACCGGACTGAACACCGACTATGATGAGGGAGCCTGCTGCTTTACGCCCGATGGCAGGGAAATGTATCTCACCCAGTGTGTCACCGACCCCTCATCACCACGTTATGCACAGATAGCCACCTCACCACGTTCGGATGCGGCTTGGGGAAAAGCCACGATGCTGGAAGTGACGAAAGACACACTGAGCAGCTATGCACATCCTGCCATCTCGCCCGATGGAGAATGGCTATACTTCGTTTCCGACATGCCTGGAGGAATGGGCGGACTCGACATCTGGCGTGTCAGACTTACGGCTGCCGGACTGGGAGGAGTAGAGAACCTTGGCGAACCTGTCAACACTCCTGGCGACGAGATGTTTCCTACCTTCCGTCCCAATGGCGACCTGTACTTCAGCAGCAACGGACATCCCGGAATGGGCGGACTCGACATCTACATAGCCAAAGTAGATGCCAAGACACGCCAATACAAGATAGAACATCCTGGTTATCCACTCAACTCAGAGGGCGACGACTTCGGAATGACCTTCGAGGGACCTCACAACCGAGGCTTCTTCTCGTCCAACCGTAAAGACGGACGCGGATACGACCATATCTACTCGTTCGATAACCCCGAAATCGTTACCACCATCAAGGGATGGGTTTACGAGATGGGCGGTTATGAGCTTACTGCCGCACAGGTAATGGTGGTGGGCAACGACGGAACCTACAAGAAACTGCCTGTCAAGGGCGACGGCTCTTTCACTCTTCCCATCAAGCCTCATGTGGACTATCTGCTGATGGCATCGTGCAAGGGATTCCTCAATCACAAGGAAGAACTGCGTGTCGACACCGCCAAAGAGAGCAAGGAATATGTGCTGCAGTTCCCCTTGGCTTCTATCACAGCCCCGGTTCTTATCGACAACATCTTCTACGATTTCGACAAAGCCACCCTTACACCTGCCAGCACCAAGGCTCTCGACGAGCTCACAGCGCTGCTCAAGGAGAACCCTAATGTAACCATTGAGTTGGGAGCCCATTGCGACTATAAGGGAAGTGCCGAATACAATCAACGCCTCTCGCAACGAAGGGCTCAGGCTGTAGTCGACTATCTCATCGCCCACGGCATAGCCAAAGACAGGCTCACGCCAAGAGGTTACGGATGGGAAAAGCCGAAGACCGTACGCAAGAAGATGACCGAGAAATATCCATGGCTCAAGGAAGGCGACGTGCTCACCACCGAGTTTATCACCAAGCAGACCAAAGAGCATCAGGAAATATGCAACCAGCTGAACCGACGCACCGAGTTTATCGTGCTGCGTACTACCTACGGACTCTTCGACGAGAAGGGAAATCTGAAGAATCCGCCTCAGCCCAAACAAAAGAAAGAAAACAAAAACGCAGAAGACGTCTTCGACATCGACTTCTGACAATAAGCAATAACACTACATCATGACCAAGATATTACCAGAAGAGTTTATACAGCAAACCCAGGAACTGATGAGTGAGGAAATGTTTGCACAACTTTCCGACGCCATCTGTCATTCAGAGCCGCCAACAAGTATCAGACTCAATCGGTTCAAAGCGCCACAGGGAACGCATCTTGCCGACAATAGCAGCACAGATGCTGAAGCCGAAGAGAAGACACATAATGAGTCGGAAAAAACGGCTGCCTCTATTGTGCCCTGGTGTCCCGACTATGGCAGATACCTTACAGAAAGGCCCAACTTCACCTTCGACCCACTCTTCCATGCCGGTCTGTATTATGCCCAGGAAGCCTCTTCTATGTTTGTCGACCTCGTGGTAAGACAACTCATTCACGAGCCTGTTGTCATGCTCGACCTTTGTGCCGCACCTGGCGGAAAGTCTACAGCCGTGCGTAATGTCCTTCCCGACGGCAGTCTGCTCTTCAGCAATGAACCCATGCGCACACGAGCACAGATTCTCGCAGAGAACATGCAGAAGTTCGGACACCCCGACGTTATCGTTACCAATAACTACCCCAAGGATTTCCAGAAGGCTGGCGTTCTCTTTGATGTCATCCTCGCTGATGTGCCCTGTTCGGGAGAAGGCATGTTCCGCAAAGACGACGGGGCAATAAGCGAATGGAGCATTGACAATGTAAACAACTGCAGTTCTCTGCAACGCAGCATCATCGAGGACATTTGGCCCTGCCTCAAACCTGGCGGACTGCTTATCTACTCTACCTGCACCTTCAACAAACTCGAGGACGAGTTGAACGCAGCACACATCATCTACATGAAGGGAGCAGAACCTGTAGAACTCGATATTGACGAGGCATGGGGCATCACGGGCAATCTGACTCACCACAATTTCCCTGTATATCGTTTTCTGCCTGGCAAGACACGCGGCGAAGGACTCTTCCTCACCGTCATGCGAAAGAACGAGGATGCAGAGACACTCGATATCAAATCCGACAGATATAACAAGAGCAGAAAAAAAATAAAGGGAAAAAGCAGGGGCAACTCACCCTATTTACACATCCCCCAGGACTGGATCAATCATCCAGAATCCTATCAGGGCGCACGCATAGGCGATCATCTGTACGCCATATCGGAGTCATGGAGCAACATCTTTGACAGCGCATCTCCCAACCTCAAAGTTCTGCACGCTGGCATCGAGATAGGAACCATTAAAGCCTCACTCATTCCTGCACAAAGTCTGGCGCTGTCTATCGCCTTGTCACGCAAAACTTTCCCACAGGTAGAACTCAATTATGCCGATGCCTTGCGCTATCTGCGCAAAGAGGCTGTCAATCTGCCTGAAGACACACCGCGCGGCTATGTGCTCGTCACCTATCGTGGAATTCCTTTAGGCTGGGAGAAGAACATCGGCAACCGTGCCAACAATCTCTACCCACAAGAATGGAAGATAAAGAGCAGCCACGTACCCGAAACCGACAAGCCTGTCATCACATGGTAAAACAGCAAGAAATAAGCCTCATCGCATGCATTGCCCAGAATGGCGCCATCGGTTTTCACAACCATCTGCTCTACCCTATCAGGCAGGACATGCAGCGATTCAAGACGCTCACCACAGGACATACCGTCATCATGGGCAGGATGACTTATCTGTCGTTGCCCAACGGACCTTTGCCCAACAGGCGCAACATCATCGTCTCCAAGACAATGAGGAAGGAACAGAGTGCAGAGATGACATCAGCGAATGAAGCAGAATCAAAAAACAGAGAATTGTCTCATGCATCAGCACTTCAATACGAGGTGTGCCGCAGTTTGGAAGAAGCCCTTTCCCGATGCCGCGACCAAGGCGAGAAAGAAGTGTTCATCATCGGCGGAGCCATGCTCTATCGGTCAGCCCTCAGTCTTGCCACTCGTCTGTACCTCACCATCGTAGAAGATACGCCACAACAGGCAGATGCCTTCTTTCCTCTCACAGCCAACGAGGTGGAATGCTTAAACCAAGCAGGATGGAAGAAAGTGAAGGAGGAGACACATAACGAAGGCAAACTCACATTCCGATTTGTGGACTTAGAGAAATGTTTGAAAAACGTAAAAATAAAAACAACAAATCATGCTGAAAAAATTATTCGGTTTTGACCCAGCTCAAAACAAGTTGAAAACAGAGATTGCGGCAGGTATTACCACCTTCCTCACCATGGCCTACATCCTGGCCGTAAACCCCAACATCTTCAGTAGTCTTGCCTCTCAGGGCATGGATACACACGCAGTATTCACCGCCACAGTACTGGCTGCTGTAGTAGGAACACTCATCATGGCAATATATGCCAAGAAACCTTTCGGACTGGCTCCCGGCATGGGACTGAACGCCTTCTTCGTCTTCACCGTGTGCCTCACCATGGGCTATCCCTGGCAAATGGCGCTCACGGCAGTACTTATCGAGGGCTTCATCTTCATCATTCTGTCGGCTACAGGCATTCGCTCACTGATGGTTGATGCCATTCCTGCCTCTCTGAAACGTGCCATTGGTGCAGGTATCGGTCTTTTTATTGCCTTTATTGGTCTGAAGAATGCAGGCATCGTAGCTGACAGTGACGCCACTCTTGTGACGATAGGAAAAATAACAGAAGGCTCAGCCCTGTTGGGTGCCATAGGCATCGTCATCACCAGTGTACTTGTCATCAAGAAAGTGCCTGGAAGTCTGCTCATCGGCATCATCGCCACCACGCTGATTGGCATTCCTATGGGCATTACGAAGATTACGGGTCTGATAGACATTCCTCCTTCGATCACCCCTATTTTCTGTCAGTTTGACTTCTCCCGCATCTTCTCTATCGACATGGTAATCATTGTGCTGACATTCCTCTTTATCGATATGTTCGACACTATGGGCACCCTGGTTGGCGTATGTACCAAGGCAGGCATGATGCGACCAGACGGCAAGATACATGGACTGAACAAGGCTTTCATGGCTGATGCTGTGGCAACAGTGGCAGGAGCCTGCTTCGGAACCAGTACCACCACCACTTACGTGGAGAGCGCATCAGGCGTAGCTCAGGGCGGCAGAACAGGTCTCACGGCTTTTGTCACAGCCATCTGCTTCTTGATAGCACTGTTCTTCGCTCCCCTGTTCCTGTCAGTTCCTGCTGCCGCTACCACTCCAGTGCTCGTCATCGTGGGCTTGTTTATGATGTCGCCCATCAAGGACATCAATATGAACGACTATGCCGAGTCGATTCCTGCCTTCATCACCATCGTGATGATGCCGCTCACCTATAGTATTTCCGACGGAATCCTGTGCGGTATGATCAGTTATGTACTTATCAACGCACTGTGCGGAAGCTTCAAGAAGTTGAGCATCACCATGTGGGTATTGGCGATTTTATTCGTACTGAAGTATATTTTCATTTAAAGAAATTAGGGAAGTTAAAGAAGTTAAATTCTCTAACTTCCCTATTTGCGAAAGTTGCCGTTACTTATAAATAAAATAAGAGCCGCCGTCGCTCTTACAGTATTTCTTGAGCAACGACTGAATGTATTCGGCATTGGCGCGCACCTGTTGCTCGTTTCCATCATATCCATTGATAAGCACTACAAGGTGAGAGGTGTCTGACATCATTTTGGTACGCTCATTGTCGCTGGTTGGCGTTCCAACCCCTCCAAGATTGTCTCTGTATACAGGCAGTCCCTCAATATTGATGTTTCCTCTGCCTATTCCCTCGTAAGGTTCTCCAGCCTTGCCGATGCCCAGCGTGAGCGTTTCGCCATCAAACTTGTCGGCATCAAAGCCTCCGATGCTGTAACCGAAAGCGATGCTGGCAAGGTTGACCAAATCGACGAGCGTGTCTCTCTGATAGAGCTGTTTGCCCTGAAGCATTCTCCTGATGAGCGCCTCTGAAGCTGGACGATAACGCGAAGGGTCTTTTCCGCAGGCACGATAAACCTTCCTTGTGGCGGCAATGCCGCTCATTTCCTTCAGCGACTCAGTGGTCAGTGTGTCTCTGTATTTCTCGCCAAGTGTGTTGATCTCGTCCCACAGTTCCTGACAATAGGGCGAGTTCTGTACATTGGCTTCCACACAAGCCCCTACGAAGTTGGGGCAAACGGTTTCTATCTCTTCTGATACGATAATATTCATTTGCTGTATGTTTTAGTTGAAGATTCCATTGCTGCTGCAAAAATACAAAACTTTTCTGACAGTAGACGAAGGTATTAGGTATAAAAAACAAGAATCCCTGCAAATCTTACGATTTACAGGGTTTATCTTGGGTGGAAGGTGGGACTCGAACCCACGACATTCAGAACCACAATCTGACGCTCTAACCAACTGAACTACGTCCACCATTTAGCTTAAGAAGAGTTGTTTCTTTTAAGCGAGTGCAAAGGTACGGAATTTATTTGGAATAACCAAACAAATTCCGCATTTTTTTCTAAAAATTTACTTTGCAGGAGTTGCTGGCACCTCAGGAGCAGCCTTTTCAGCAGCATTCTGAGTAGCAGGAGCAGCATTCTGAGCAGCAGGCGCAGCATTCTGAGCAGCAGGCGCAACCTTCTTGGCAGCATCGCTGTTAGCACCTGGCATAGCAGGCAGCGCTGTCTGTTCCTGTGTAGCACCTTCCATCACGCTATTGTCGCCGATAGCCTGAGGAGCCACATAAGCACAAGCAACACTGAGGACAACCATCGCTGCAGCGAGTCCCCATGTCAATTTTTCCACTAAGTCGGTAGTCTTGCGAACTCCCATGATAGAGTTGGTTGAAGAGAAGTTGGAAGCAAGTCCACCACCTTTAGATTCCTGGATGAGCACGATGAAAATCATCAGCAATGAAGCCAGGACGATTAAAACTACAAATAATGTGTAAGCCATTTTTGATTTTTGTTATTTATTATTTTTACTATTTATTATCAGTTTCTCCAAGAATCGCATCTGGTCAGTATAGTATGCGCTCTTGTTGGGTTGTTTATGATAGAGTCGCTCAATGATTTCGTGCGCTCTCTCGTACTTGCCCTGTTTGATATAGATGCGTGCGAGTGTTTCGGTGAAGATACCGCTGTTCTCTGTAGTCTCGCTGTTGCTGTTGACCTCGTCGTCATCTATGGCAGGTTTGTATTCCAGCTCAGCATCAGCTGTAGCATCGAGCTTAGGCAACTGGAATCCTCCATCGTCAATGAAGTCGTCGATAAGCGCCAGCGTGCGTGAGGAGTTGTTGTCCTTTTCCTGTTCCGCATCTTCTGTCTCCATCAGATAAGCCACATAGTCGACGGCAGCATCGGCAGGCGTAGGCTTTCGCTTGTTTTTCTGTGCCGCGTCTTTCTCCTCTTCGGCATCATTGGGTATCGACTCGAGGAAGTTGTCTATCAAGTCGGAAGTTCGGTCGGAAGCATTGTTGGCATTTCCTGCCTTCTTCTCTTCCCGATGGGTTTCCTTCTTGAGTTGATAGTGAGCCGCCTCCACCATTCTGAATATTACCTTTCGGTCGGTGATATAGATAGCAGCCTTTCTCAGTTCCTCGTCGAAACTCGGGTCGTGGAGCAGGTAGAGGTTCTGCAACATCAAAAGGCGGGCTGTCTGATAGTACGGATAGAGTGCTAACAGTGCCCGGAGATCATAAAGCGTCTCCTTGTTCATCTCCTCAGGATGTTGTATCAGTCTACTTAATTCCACGTTATAATTTCGCGTTATATTTTATTTCCTAATCTTTATATACAGAGTGTCGGCATTTGATTCTTCACCCTTTACTCATTTACCAGTTGGCCACGGTAGCATTGAAGATCTGTTCCACCAGGTCTTTCACCATCTGTGTGACGAGTTCTTCCTGTACGGCGTTCAGACTCTGCGTTGTGTCGTAGCTCTTGGTAGAGGTAAACTGGCGCTCGAAGTCTTCGGCATGGTTCTTGTTGTTGGTGAATCTCACATTGACAGTCATCGACAGCTCGGTCTGTGCAGAGTATCCCTCACTCGATACCGACTTGTTTCGCTGGCTGTACTGTGTGATTTCTCCCTCTATCTTGAGGTCTCCATTTCGCTTCACCTGTATCAGTCGGGTGTGGCTGGCAAACTCATCCTTCAGCTGATTGTTGAACATCGGTCCCATAGGTCCCCAGACATAGGAGCTGCGAATAGGGAACTCGGCAAGCTCTATGGTCTTGGTTTTGGTATAGTCGATGCTGGCACCATTGAAGGCATACTTTACCGAGCATGCAGCCGTGGTGGCGATAATGGCGAAGATTACACCTATTATATATATATGCTTGAAGAGATGCTTCATTTTGTTATTTTCTTCTTGTCGTCTTAGCCTCTTGGCTTCTTTTATTTCTTCACATCGTCGTCATCGTCGTCCTCAGCCTCGTCGTTGTCGCCGAGCTTGTATGCCTTGATGCGTCGATACAGAGTTCTGTCGGATATTCCCAGTTCTTTGGCAGCTTTCTTTCGGTTGCCGTTGTTGCGTTCCAGTGCTTTCTCCACCATCTGCTTGCCCAGGTCGTTGAGGTTGAGCGTTTCCGCCTCATGTATTTCCTCCACTTCGGCATCCTCTGTGAATGGATGGTGCAACGCCTCGCTTTCCTTTTCGACAGGGGCTGGATAGCTTATGGGGGTTATGGGTGTCAGGGGTTGTGGTTCGGCAAAGCCTTTGGCTCCATTGAGCTGTCGTGCCTCGTCGAGCTGTTTGCGCAGCGAGTTCATGTCGCGCCGCAGGTCGCTAACGTTGCCCCTCAGTTCGTAGAGAATCTTGTAGAGCAGTTCGCGCTCACTCTCATAGCTGTGGGTTCCTCCCTGCCCTGGTGCGATGGTAGCCAACTGTGTGGTCTCCTCGTCTTGCGGAATGAACCTGAGCAGCGTCTGTGCGTCGATTTCTCTTTCCTCGCTCAATACCGACATCTGTTCGGTGATGTTTTTGAGCTGTCTCACGTTGCCTGGCCATTTGTATTTCAGCATGATGGCCTTGGCGTCGTCGGTAAGCGTTATCTTAGGCAACTTGTACTTCTCGGCCATCTGCATGGCGAAGAGTCGGAACAAGAGCAGAATATCGTTTCCCCTCTCTCGCAGAGGCGGCATCATGATGGGTATGGTGTTGAGGCGATAGTACAGGTCTTCGCGGAAGCGTCCCTCGCTGACAGCCTTTCTCATGTTGACATTGGTAGCCGCCACGATACGCACATTCGTCTTGCGCACTTCCTGTCCTCCAACGCGTATGTATTCTCCCGTTTCGAGCACTCTGAGCAGTCTTGCCTGTGTGGCGATGGGCAGCTCGCCCACCTCGTCGAGGAAGATGGTTCCCTTGTTGGCGATGCCGAAATATCCCTCGCTCTCGCCGATAGCACCTGTAAACGAACCTTTCTCATGACCGAAGAGCTCACTGTCGATGGTTCCCTCAGGAATGCTTCCACAGTTAATGGCGAAATACTTCTCCCGTCTGCGTGGTGAATTGTCGTGAATGACCTTCGGAATGATTTCCTTTCCCACGCCGCTTTCTCCTATGATGAGCACAGAAAGATCAGTCGGTGCCACCTGCAGGGCGACATCGAGAGCACGGTTCAATTCGGCGCTGTTGCCTACGATATTGTACCTTAATTTGATCTTCTGAAGTTCAGATGTATTCATTTAGCTGCCAAAATTACGCATTTTTTTTGAATTAACTGCAATATTGGCTTGAAAATAGTCCTTTTTTAACGTTTAGCCTCTGGCGAATCTGCTTTCTTCTTTGGAATAGCGAATCTCACCTTCTCGCTGTCGTCTCTTTTCTCGTGGAAGAGTTTTGGCAGTGGGTTCTCGCAAGCCTCGTCGTAACAGCAGCGATATCTGAAGGTGTCGATGGCCAGATAGACGGCATTTCTGAAGGCAGACTCATCTGCAGTATTTGTACCTGCAATCTCGTAGCCGGGCGTGATATCGGCGCTGGTGCGGATGACAGGCATTCCTGCTGTATAGATGACTCCCCGTCCGTCGTTGATCGACTTGAATGGAGCTGTGGCCTGGTCGTGATACATGGCCAGAACACCGTCAAACTCTCTGAAGTCACCATTGCCGAAGAAGTCGTCGGCAGGATAAGGTCCGAAGGCCTGTACGCCCTTGCCTGCCAGCTCGTCGATGGCTGGAATGATGATTTCCATTTCCTCGTTTCCGCAGCTTGTCTCCTCATTGTTCTTGGGGTTAAGTGCCAGCACGGCGATACGTGGATTGCTGATGTTGAAGTCGCGCTTGATGGTTTGCAGGAAGAGGGTTGCCTTCTCTACGATTCTCTCTGTCGTGATCTGTGCAGCAACCTCTTTGAGCGGCAGTTTCTCTGTCACCGAAGCGATGCGCAGCGTCTCGCCCACCAGGATGCTGAGTCCTTTCTTTCCATCGCCGAGACAAGTCTCGATGTAGTGCTTGTGTCCCTTGAAGGCGAAACCCTCAATGAGCGCATTCTGGCTGTTGATAGGTGCTGTCACCAACACATCATACAGATCGTCCCTGAAGTCGGTCATGGCTCTGTCGAGTGCCTTCACCGCAGCCTGTCCCGACTCTTCTGTAGGCACACCCATGTCCACCTTCACCTCCTCTTCTACAGCCGCCAGAAGGTTGATGCGTCCTTCCTCAGCGTCTTCTGCCTTCTGGATGATGGAGAACTGCGCGGGCAGGTTCATGGCCTTGCGGTAATAGGCTGCCACCTTGGGCGAGCCATAGACGATGGGCGTGCAAAGCTCCAGCATCTCGGGCTCTGCAAAGGTTTTAAAGATCAGTTCGTATCCGATACCATTGGTATCTCCATGGGTGATAGCCACCCTGATTTTCTTGTTGTCCATTTTGGATTTTTATTTTATTGTAGAAAGTACAGCTTCGAGCTGCTTGATTAGTATTTTCTTTTTCTTTTCGGGTGCATAGACGAAGCCTATGACAGCCACATCGCCCTGGATTCTCATCACGTAGGGTCCGCCCATGGCATCGCCCTTCATCTCCCACAGTCCCCGCCTCATTCCCTGCCTGTCGGGCTGGCTCATGTCGGCAAGCTGCATGTACATGCTGTCGGTCTCGCCGGGCAGGTTTCGCTTCAGGGCGCTGTCGGCCTGGGCCTTCAGGTCGTCACGGCTCCGGACGTGGCTCTTGGTCTTGAAGAATATCAGACTCTGCATTCCCGTGCTGGCATTGTCGGTGAGCCACACGAAGTCTTTGGTGTGCTTGCCGGCATTCATCGAGGCAGGAATCCTCATGCTGATGCCGAAGTGCTGCCTCATCTCTTTCTGTCTGTCGGGGTTCTGCGGCACGACGGTGGCAAGATGCCGTAGCTCCGATGTGTCGAAGAGACTCCTCAACTTCCCGCCGTCCAGCCTGTGGCGAAGCTGTTCAGCCGACTGTGCCTGTATATAGACGACGGTCTGCGGCACGGCACTCACGTCTTTCCTCATCTTCACGGCGTAGCCTTTGTTATGGGCATTGATGTCCACCACGATGCGGTTTCTCACCAGCTGGTAGCTTCCGCGCACCTTTCCCTTCCTCACCTGTATGAGGCTGAACATCGGTTCGGGCTGTGGCAGATGCGGCACACAGGCTGTCATCATCCGCGTCACGATGCTGTCGCTGTCGCCTTCCAGCACCACCTCGTAGGGCAGTCCGGTGCTTGCGGGTTTTCTTCCGCCCATGCCGCCGCAGCCGACGAGTGTCAGCGCCAGGCAGCACAGTACCAACAGCGCGGCACTATGCCTGTTCGTCCTCATGCTGTCTTATCTCCCCTATCTTCTTCGATGTGCTCAGCAGTCCGCAGGCAGCATAGATGTCCTGTCCTCGGCTGGCCCGGATGGTGGTGAACACACCGTGCTGGGTCAGATAGTCGCGGAACTGCTCCATCTTCTCGTCGCTCACTCCCTGCAGCGGGATGTCGGGAATCTGATGGAAGCGTATCAGGTTGAAGCGGCAGTCGAGCCCCTTCACCAGCCTGATGATGGCCTTGGCGTGCTGCATGCTGTCGTTCACACCCTTGAAGACGATGTATTCGAACGAGAGTCGGCGCTGATGCGAGAAGTCGTAGTTGCGCAACAGTTCCACCACCTGTTCTATGCTCATTCCCCTCTCTGCCGGCATCAGCTCGGCACGCTCTGCCGGTATCGGGTCGTGCATGGAGATGGCCACGTGGCACTCGCTCTCCTCGAGGAATCGTTTCAACTTGTTCTTGACGCCCACCGAACTGACGGTGATGCGCTTGGGACTCCAGGCCCAGCCATAGTCGGCAGTCAGGATGTCCGTGGCACGGAGCACATTGTCGAGGTTGTCCATTGGCTCGCCCTGTCCCATGAACACGATGTTGGTCAACTTGTCCACCTCGGGCAGCGAGTAAACCTGGTTGAGGATGTCGCCGGCAGGCAGACTGCCCTCAAACCCCTGCTTTCCTGTCTGGCAGAACAGGCAGTTCATCTTGCACCCCACCTGTGACGATACACACAGCGTGGCGCGGTCTTTGTCGGGGATGTAGACCGTCTCGACAAACTTTCCGCTGCGTGTGGGGAACAGATACTTGATGGTTCCGTCTACTGAGTGCTGTGCGTCGGAATATCCGAAGCATCCTATTTCGTATTCTTCAGCCAGCTTGGCACGGTTGGCTTTCGATATGTTCGTCATCTCGTCGATGCTCTTCACATGTTGCTGATAGAGCCATTTTGCCATCTGTCCACCGGTGAAGGCAGGCATGCCCAAGTCCTTCGCCACCTGCTTCAGTTCGGCGAGTGTCAGACCGAGAAGATATTTTTTTTCGTTATTCATAGTGCAAAGATACGCTTTTTTGCTGAAAAATTGTTATCTTTGCCACATATTTTAAGATAATAAGCAAAAATGAGAGAAAAAATAGACCTATTCTTGCCTTTTGAAGCCTTGGAGAAGGGTGAAGAAACACTGCTCGAGCTTCATGAGAACAAGACGGTACAACATATCAATCTGCTGGTAAGCAGCGACTTTGCCTCGCAGCACCAAGTGCCCGAAGGCTGTACTTTTGTAGTAATCGACAGAATGGAGTCATCCAACACGGTGATGAGCATTGCCGAGAACACGGATGCCGACTATCTGCTGTTGTGCACCAGGATGACGTCGGTGCGCTGGGGGCTCTATGCCCTGGAACGCTTTCTGCGCACTGCCGACGACACGGGAGCGGTGATGGTATACAGCGACCACTACTCCTTGGAGGAAGGCGCCCTGACGAAGCATCCCGCCATCGACTATCAGGCAGGAAGCCTCCGCGACGACTTCGACTTCGGCAGCCTGTGGCTCATCAAGTCGCAGGCGCTGCTCGACTATGTGGCGCAGACCGACCGTGTGGATTATCAGTATGCCGGACTCTACGACCTGCGCCTGTATCTGAGCAGAAAGGGCGAGATATTCCATCTCAACGAATATCTCTACACCGAGGCCGAGCTCGACACCCGCAAGAGCGGCGAGAAACAGTTCGACTATGTCAATCCGCGCAACCGCGAGGTACAGATTGAGATGGAGCGTGCCTGCACAGCCCATCTCGAGAAGGTGGGAGCCATCGTCGACACCAACTTCTACCGCCAGCCCGACTTCGACGAGCAGGAATTCGCCTGCGAGGCCTCGGTCGTCATTCCCGTGTTCAACCGTGAGAAGACCATTGCCGATGCCGTGAAGAGTGCCCTGTCCCAGAAGACCAACTTCCCCTATAATGTCATCGTGGTCAACAACCATTCCACCGACAGCACCGGCAAAATCCTCGACTCGATAGACGACGGGCGCCTGATACAGATAGTGCCCGGCCGCACCGACCTGGGCATCGGCGGCTGCTGGAATGTGGCTGTCAACAGCGACCATTGCGGAAAGTTCGCCGTACAGCTCGACAGCGACGACCTGTACTCCTCGCCCAAGACGCTGCAGAAGATTGTCGACGCCTTCCATGAGCAGAAGGCAGCCATGATCATCGGCTCATACCGCATGTGCGACTTCGACCTCAACACCCTGCCCCCGGGACTCATCGACCACAAGGAGTGGACCGAGGACAACGGCTGCAACAACGCCCTGCGCATCAATGGTTTAGGAGCACCACGCGCCTTCTTCACACCCTTGGTGCGACAGATACAGTTCCCCAACACCTCCTATGGCGAAGACTACGCCCTGGGACTGGCTTTCTCGCGCCGTTACCGCATAGGCCGCATCTACGACGAGCTCTATCTCTGCCGCCGCTGGGGTGGCAACAGCGACGCAGCCCTCAGCGTGGAGCGGGTGAATGCCAACAACCTATATAAAGACCGCCTGCGCACCATGGAGCTCAAGGCCCGACAGCAGATGCTGCAGGGCAAGGCCGACATCATGGAGGACAGCAGCATCTCGCGCTTCTTCAACCGACAGTTGGAGATGTGGGAAGACGCACGCCACCGCTTCCGCGACCTCAAGCACGTAGAGGTGCGCCAGCTCTCCGACCAGCTGAAGGTGCAGTTCAATCCTGCACGCATCGTCAGCACAGGCGCCAAGATAGACAAGCACACACTCGGCGAGCGTCCCTGCTTCCTGTGCGAGCGAAACCGCCCCAAGGAACAGATGACCAAGCAGATAGACGATCACTTCCAGCTCCTGGTCAACCCCTTCCCCATCCTGCCGGTCCATTTCACCATTCCCGCCACCAAGCACCAGCCACAGTCCATCTACCGTCATTATGGCGAGATGCACAGACTGCTGTCGCTCCACAGCGAGCTGATGGTGTTCTACAACGGTCCTAAGTGTGGCGCCTCAGCCCCCGACCACCTGCACTTCCAGGCTGGTACAAGCGGCGTGCTGCCCCTGCAGACCAACTGGCAACGGCTCTCGCGCAGCCTCACCGATGTCATCTCGCTCAACGACGACGAGAAGATTTCCGTGCTACGCGACTTCCTCGTGTCTGCCTTCGTCATCATCTCGAAGAGCGAGGACAGCGACGAGGAACTCTTCCATCGCCTCTATCGCTCCATGCCGATGCGTGGCGACGAGAGCGAGCCCATGATGAACATCATCGCCTGGCGAAAGGGCGACGAGTTTATCAGCGTCGTCATCCCGAGAGAGAAGCACCGCCCTGACGCCTATTTCGCCGAAGGCGAGGCCCAGATGATGGTTTCGCCAGGAGCACTCGACATGGCTGGACTGATCATCACTCCACGCGAGGAAGACTTCAACAAGATCAACCTCGACAAAGCCACAGCCCTGCTGCGCGAGTGCGGCATTTCGGCAGAGAAGATGGAAGCCATCGTCAGCAATCTCAAGGCCTCTGCCGCAACCGCCCACGAGCATCCGCTCCAGCTGCTTGCCGACAAGGGCAAACAGCCCAATGTGAACGTGGGCATCGTGAGCGGACAGAAGATACACTTCTCGCTCAACAAGCCTTACCTGGCCAAGGGCGAGATGGTGACGGGCGAACAGGAAGTGGCGTTCTCCGAGGGCGGCATCCTGTGGAACAGCAACCAGTACAGCTCGCTCACCTTCCATCCGCAGAGCGCCGACGCCTCCTTCTCGCTCAGCGACGTGACTATAGGCGTTAACTTCCATTGGGAACGCAAGGAGACACAGACCTTCCTCGGCACCCTGCACTTTGTGGTGGAGTCGGACAAGATATGCGCCATCAACGAGCTGCCCGTAGAGCGATACCTCGAGAGCGTCATCTCGAGCGAGATGAGCGCCACGTCGAGCCTCGAGCTGCTCAAGGCCCATGCCGTCATCTCCCGCTCGTGGCTCCTGGCACAGATGAAGAAGCGCCGCGAGGTGGCTGAGTCGGGCAACAACTTCTTCTCCTTCGTCAAGAAAGACGACCGACTCATACGCTGGTACGACCGCGAGGACCACACCATCTTCGACGTCTGCGCCGACGACCACTGCCAGCGCTATCAGGGCATCACCAAGGAGACTTCGCCCCATGTGGCAGAAGCCATACGGCAGACCAAGGGACAGATTCTGATGGACGGCGACGACATCTGCGACGCACGCTTCTCGAAGTGCTGCGGCGGCGCCACCGAGGAGTTCCAGTACTGCTGGGAGGACACACCGAAAAACTATCTCAGCAGCGTGCGCGACATCATACAGGGCGTGAAGTCTGCCGTCACAGCAACCCCTGCCCCACTGCCGTCGCTGCAGGACGAGGCTGCTGCCGATGCCTGGATCCGCTCCAATCCTCCTGCCTTCTGCAACACCACTGACAAGAAGATACTCTCGCAGGTGCTCAACGACTACGACCAGGAGACAGCCGACTTCTACCGCTGGAAGGTGACACTGACCCAGGAGAAGCTGCAGCAGCTGCTCGACGAGAAACTGAAGATGAGCTTCGGCGACATCATCGACCTTCAGGCCGAAGAGCGGGGCAAGAGCGGACGCATCAGCAAGCTCCGCATCGTGGGCACAGAGAAAACCTTCGTCATCGGCAAGGAACTCGAGATACGCCGTGCCCTGAGCGACACCCATCTCTACAGCTCTGCCTTCGTGGTCGACAGATGCGACATCGACGAGAAAGGCGTTCCACAGCGCTTCGACATCATCGGAGCCGGATGGGGACACGGTGTGGGACTCTGCCAGATAGGTGCCGCCGTCATGGGCGAGGAAGGCTTCGACTACGACGCCATCCTGCTGCACTACTATCAGGGAGCCGAAATCAAGAAAGTATATAAATAAGAGGAGTTAAGGAGTTAAAGGAGTTAAGGAGTTAAGACAATAGCTTTTGTGGACTTGAAATTAAACATTAAACATTAAATATTTCCTCAAGGCATTTGTCTTAACTCCTCAGCGACCGAAGGGAGCGATAACTCCTTAACTCCTTTAACTCCTGAAAAAACATTTACAAAAAAAGTGGCAACAAATAAAAACAGCAGGAGTCCCTGGGCTTGGATTCCAACCTTATATTTTGCAGAAGGACTGCCCAACATCATTGTCACGGGTCTTTCTGTCGTAATGTACATGCAGATGGGACTCACCGACTCCGAGGTGGGCCTCTACACAGGCTGGCTGGCCCTGCCCTGGGTCATCAAACCCCTGTGGAGTCCGTTCATCGACTTGCTGAAGACCAAGCGCTGGTGGGTGCTCACCATGCAGGCGCTCATCGGAGCAGCCCTGGCGGGCATCGCCTTCTCCATCCCCACGGCATTCTGGTTTCAGGCCACGATGTGCTTCTTCTTCCTCATCGCCTTCTGCAGCGCCACGCACGACATCTCTGCCGACGGATTCTACATGATAGAGCTCGACGGGCACAACCAGACCAAATATGTGGGTCTGCGCAACACCTTCTACCGGCTTGCCATCATCTTCGTCAACGGCGTCTTAGTGTCGCTGGCAGGCGTCCTGCAGGTAGTGTTCCGCAACCAGATACGCTTCTCGTGGGCGCTGATATTCTATGGTCTGGCAGGCATCTTCATTGCGCTGTGGCTCTATCACAGCCGTTTCATGCCGCGTCCTGCCGACGATGTGCAGACCGAACGGAGCGTGGGCGAAGTGGCTCACGAGCTGAAGAACATGTTCGGCACGTTCTTCCAGAAGTTCCCCGTCAAGGAAACCATCTGCGTCATGCTCTTCCTCCTGCTCTATCGATTCCCCGAGGCCCTGCTCAACACCATGACCAAGACCTTCATCCTCCGCCCCAACTCACAGGGCGGACTGGGACTCTCGCCCCAGGAATATGGCTTCGCCAATGGCACCGTCGGACTCATCGGACTCCTCCTGGGCGGCATCATCGGCGGCATCCTGGTGAGCCGCGACGGCATGAAGAAGTGGCTGTGGCCCATGGTCATGGCGATCACGCTGCCCGATGCTGTCTACATCTTCCTAAGCTACTCGCTCAACTCCAACCTCATCGTGGTTTCCTCCTGTCTGTTTGTCGAGCAGTTCGGCTATGGCTTGGGCTTCACCGTCCTCACCCTCTACATGCTCTTCTACAGCCAGGGCAAGTTCAAGACCTCCCATTATTCCATCTGTACGGGCATTTCCTATCTCGGCCTCATGCTTCCCGGCATGCTCTCGGGCTATCTCAAGGACATGGTGGGTTATCGCCTGTTCTTCATCATCGTCATGGCGTGCTGCACCATCACCTTCGTAGTCACCGCCTTCCTCAAGATCGACCCCGACTTCGGAAAGAAAGAACCCCTTCCCCTCGATGCCGAGGAAGAAGAGGAAGAATAAGGGGGGAATAATTCCCATAAAAAAGGCCGCCGTGATGCTTCGCCGCCAGCAGGCTTCAGCCATCATCTCAGCCAGAGAGAAGATCGTAGAAGGTGCCGTATCAATGGTGAAGATGGCTTTGCAGAAGCTGAGCGAGGAGGAAGTAGTCGAGCTGGACGACGACAAGAAGGCTGCCATGGTCAGCAACCTGCTCGTAGTGCTCTGTGGCGACGACACCGCCCAGCCTGTGGTGAATACGGGAACATTGAATCACTAACAGCATGGCTAAAAAAGAGACAACTACAAAAAGTTTTATATTACGCATCGATTCGGAAACGATGAGTGCCATTGAGGCATGGGCTGCTGACGAGTTCCGCTCCACCAACGGCCAGCTGCAATGGATCATCTCCGAAGCGCTGCGCAAAGCAGGCAGACTGCCTAAGAAAAAGAA